>Ga0163179_10000681_pt1 | contig 24123 bp, 13 predicted proteins | sample AtlANTMetagenome_FD_109643 | JGI IMG/M metagenome (GOLD analysis project Ga0163179, IMG submission 109643) | Marine eukaryotic phytoplankton communities from the Atlantic Ocean - Atlantic ANT 2 Metagenome | ecosystem: Environmental > Aquatic > Marine > Oceanic | place: North Atlantic Ocean...
AACGGCAGCTTCAATGGGAGCGACTCCTTCACCTACACGATCAGTGATGGGCAAGATGGTACAGCCACAGGCACCGTCCACATTACGATTACTGCGATCAATGATGACCCAGTCGCAAATAATGACTCCGGAATCGTCAATGAAGATGACACCGTAATACTCGCGGTACTGACCAATGACACTGACATCGACGGCGATTCGCTCAGCATTAATTCCTTCACCCAAGGCACGAACGGCACAGTCACCGACAATGGCAACGGCACGCTGAGCTACGATCCAAATAGCGAATTCAGCGGGAGTGACTCCTTCACCTACACCGTCAGCGATGGGGACGGCGGCACCGCTACCGCCACTGTCTCCGTCACAGTCACACCGGTCAACGACGCCCCCACGGCCAACAACGACACGGCAACGACCAGCGAAGACGCCTCAGTCATCATCGACGCCCTCTCCAACGACACCGACATTGACGGTGATCCACTAATCATTGCCAACTTTACTCAGTCGACCAACGGTACGGTTACCAATAGTGGCGCCGACACTCTGCTCTACACTCCCAACGCTGATTTCAACGGCAGCGACTCCTTCACCTACACCATCAGCGACGGGAACGGGGGCACCGACACCGCTACCGTCAATGTCACAGTCACACCGGTTAATGATGATCCAATTACCAATAACGATATCGCAACGGTCGACGAAGACGACTCGGTCATCATCGACGTGCTCACCAATGACACCGACACGGAAGGTGATACACTCAGCATCGATTTATTCACGCAAGGGAATAACGGAACGGTTACCGACAACAGCGATGGCACACTAACCTACACACCGGAGAGCGACTTCAGCGGCAGTGACTCCTTCACCTACTCGGTCAGCGATGGAAACGGTGGCACGGATACGGCCACTGTCAACGTCACCGTCACACCACTTATCGGATCCGGTCCCAAAATCTCAACGGCGATACTCACGGACATAGGCACTGCCGATTGGACAACCGTTCCGCTATCGCAAAACTACAACTCACCGATCATCGTAGCAACACCGGTCCACGCTCCAGGTAACGCGCCTGTTGTGACACGAATTGGAAACATTAGCAGCAACAGCTTTGACATTCGCGTCCAAAGAGCAGACGGAAAGAATGGCAATCTTGCAGACGTTCAGGTCCAGTACGTAGTCGTCGATGAGGGAGTCTATACGGAAGCAGAACACGGCATCAAAATGGAGGCCGTACGATTCAACTCAACATCCACCGACTATAAAAATAATTGGTTAGGTCAGAACAGCTCCTACAGCAACAGTTACGCATCGCCCGTCGTCCTCGGGCAGGTGATGAGTTACAACCAGAGTGAATTTTCGGTATTCTGGGCGAGTGGAAGCTCAAGAACAGACGCTCCCAACGCTGCGAACCTTCGAGTCGGCAAGCACGTGGGCGAAGACCGCCATAAAACGCGATCGAATGAGACCATCGGTTATCTTGTGGTGGAAGCGGGAACCGGCACAGTTGGCGCGTTCGAGTATTCTGCAGCGATCGGCGCTGACAGGGCACGAGGCACCGAACAGGGCATCACTCAGTATTCAATTTCCGGACTTTCAACCGTCACGTCAATTGTTCTATCGCAAGTCGGAATGGATGGCGGCGATGGCGGCTGGGCAGTTCTCTCTGGTAACAACCCAATCAATGGCACAACGGTTGGCCTCGCCATCGACGAAGATGTTCTACGCGATTCCGAACGTCGGCATACGACAGAACAAGTCGCCTACCTAGCCTTCAATTCATCGAACTCGAATCCTGTCGCAAACAACGACAACGCCACGACCACCGAAGACGCAGCAGTGACGATCTCCGTCCTGGATAATGACAGCGATGAAAACAGTGACCCCCTCACTCTCGAAACTTTCTCACAAGGATCCCAAGGGACGGTCACTAGCAACGGTAACGACACGCTAACTTACAACCCCAATGCCAACTTTAACGGCAGTGATTCTTTCAGCTATACCATCAGCGACGGAAACGGCGGAACCGACACGGCCACCGTCAGCATCACGGTCATCGCTGAAAACGATCCACCCGTCTCCGCGGATGATTTGGCAAACACCAGCCAAGACGCGCCAGTTGCTGTATCACCTTTGACCAACGACAACGACGTCGACGGTGATCCGCTGAGCATTGCCACTTTTACTCAGGCGTCCAACGGCACGGTTACCAACAGCGGCGGCGGCACCCTGCTCTACACTCCCAATAGCGGCTACATCGGTTCCGACTCCTTCAGTTACACCGTAAGCGATGGAAATGGTGGCACCGATACAGCCACCGTTAGTCTCTCGGTGCTCGAAGTCAACCAGCCCCCAATCGCAAACAATGACAGTGCCAGTACGGACGAAGACTTTGCTGTCAACATTTCACCGCTTTCTAATGACACGGACAACAATGGAGATACACTTAACATCGATTCGATCACACAGGGATCGAATGGAGTAGTAGTCGACAACGGAAATGGCACGCTGACCTACACACCCGATGCAAACTTTAACGGCAGTGATTTCTTCAGCTACACCGTTAGCGATGGTCGAGGCGGTTTCGACACGGCCACCGTCAATGTCACGGTCACTTCTGAAAATGACCCACCCGTTGCGACGGATGATTCGGTGGACACGGACCAAGATACGTCGGTTATTGTATCGCCTTTGGCTAATGACAACGATGTCGACGGTGACACGTTGAGTATTGCCAGCTTTACTCAAGCAGCTAACGGTACGGTCACGGATAATGGCGGCGGCACCTTGCTCTACACGCCCGACAGTGGCTATGCCGGCCCAGAATCCTTTACCTACGCGGTCAGCGACAGCAATGGCGGAACGGACATCGCGTCGGTTAACGTCACGGTTAATCCCCTTGTGGACAATAGCCCGAACCTGACTTCGGGTATCGTTAGCAATGTAGGAACCGATGGCTGGACGACGGTCACACTGAGCACAAGCTACACCTCCATGGTGGTCATTGCGACATTGACCCGCACCAATGACACAGCTCCTCTGGTCACACGGATTGATAATGTTGCCGAGAATTCTTTCGATCTTCGTGTCCAACGTGCCGACGGACTGACAGATACCATTTCCGGAATCGATGTCCATTACATCGCGGTCGAGGAAGGCACCTACGACCAGTCGGAAGACGGGATTACGATGGAGGCGGTCAAATTCACCTCAACCGTGACTGACGGGCGAGAATCTTGGTCGGGGCAGTCTCGCGACTACAACAACAGTTATTCTTCACCGGTTGTCTTGGGTCAGGTAATGAGTTTTAACGACTCGAGCCCTTCCGTGTTTTATGCTCAAGGAAAAAACCGACGAGCCACACCAGATTCATCCAACCTGTATGTTGGTAAGCATGTGGGAGAAGACCCCAATCTATCCCGAGCGAACGAAACAATCGGCTACATCGTGATTGAATCCGGCACCGGCATCATCAATGGTGTCGAGTATTCAGCCGCTGTCGGCTCCGATACGGTCAGAGGAACGGATAATGGCAGCTACGCCTACAACATCAACGATCTGGCGAATGCCAGCTCAGTAGTATTGTCGTCTGCCGGCATGGATGGAGGCAGTGGTTGTTGGCCAATCCTACAAGGCCCCACTCCCATCAGTGGCTCAACCATCAATCTTGCTGTCGACGAAGACCAACTGCGCGATCGAGAACGAAAACACACGACCGAGCAAGTTGCATACTTTGCCGTGTCGACTCCCGTTTCAACGGCAACAGCCTCGCTTGATGTAAGTCTCTTAAGTGGTGAGCCACCAATCCCCTCCGACGTCGCAACAGGAGTCGACCTCGTGTTGAGCATTTTAGATACTGCGGCGTCCAATCCGGAGGTTGAGATCGGTCTGGCACATCAATGGTATTTGGAGATTGCAGATATCTTTAGCAGCATCAGCCCGCTTGTCGACAATGATCAAACGTCGACGAATTCGGATGCCACCGAAGGAGGCTTCTCGTCGGCTGCTGCAAACGCTTTGTCGGACATCGAAGACTGGTTGCTTGGCGACGGTCCTCTACCATCTGACGTGGACCAGATCTTCGCCGACTTCATGTAGATCCAACGGCTTCAATAGCCGCGACTGCCAACCGTCACGCGATAACACAGGCTCGTGCGGATCAGCAACTGCCTCTGTTGAACGATCACACTTCCCAACCAGAACGGTACTCTCGCCGCAGGAACTGATTGGCCGGCTCGTGATTGGTGAACCTTAGTGTTTCTGCATCCCAAAGCAATTTTTTCTGGGTGAGCTCTTCTCGCAACTGGGATCGCAGGGCCACGTTGCCAAGCAAGACGGCTTCGGTCAAGGGTCCCGACCAGTCAAAACTCGAGCCTGGCTCGGGTCCACCCTTGCAAGCTTGCAACCATTCTTCTTTGTGTCCGGGTGAACGCGTCAGGACTTGCGGTGGCTTTCCATATTCCTCGGCTCGTTTTCCTGGGAACAGATGCCAACCGTTGTCCCAATCGGTCAACAAGACACCATCCTCTCCGACTAGCATAACACCGTTGGATCCCATGAGATTCCCTGCCTGAAGAGCGTCGGGGCGTGGGGGCCGCAGACCTCCATCATGCCAAACCAGCTCGACCGCCGGCATTTCCCCTCGCGCCGGAAATTGATAGGTGACTCTTGAGCCCAGCGGATAGGTTTCCTGATTCACTCTTGTTGACGCTGCCTCCACACTGGTTGGTGCCCCCAACTTCAAAGCACGAAAGACAGGATCAAAATAATGACATCCAATATCGCCCAGAGCTCCGGTGCCGAAATCCCACCAACCGCGCCACTTGAAGGGTGCATAGGCTGGGTGATAGGGTCTCACGGGCGCTGGCCCCAGCCAAAGATCCCAGGCCATTTTATCGGGAATGGGGGGCGTTTCTGCGGGTCGAAGAACGCCCTGTGGCCAATACTCACCGAACAATCCCTGGCTTGGACGATCCGTCCAGAGATGAGCTTCACGAATCTTACCGATCGCATTGTCGAGGACGAATTCTTGAATGATTCGAGTGCTCCTGGACGCCTGGGCCTGATTGCCCATTTGCGTTGCGACTCCGGCCTCACGAGCTGCGTTGGTTAGCTCTCGAGCTTCCCAGATGGAATGCGTCAATGGCTTTTCGCAATAGACGTGCTTGCCAAGTTTAATGGCTGCCAAAGAAGCATGAAAATGATGGTGGTCCGGAGTTCCCACGAGTACGGCATCAATCTTGGGATCCATTTCCGACAGCATCAGACGATAGTCGTCATACCGTTTCGCCTTTGGATAATCTCGCAGAGAACCCGCCGCACGATTCCAGTCAACGTCGCAAATGGCCACGATATTCTCGGAACTGACTCCGCGGATATTACCTCCAGCTTTCCCCCCAGCGCCAACAGCAGCGATATTCAATTTTTCATTGGCAGCATAGGAACGTGCGGATCCGGCTTGCAAAATAGTAAATGCAGCGGTGGAAGCACCGGCGACTTTGAGAAACTTACGACGATTAGCCTGGCGCGGCATGAATTGACTCCTGTCAAAAACGCAAACGTGCAATAACCTGCTGCGAACTCTCTATCAATTTACGCAGACTCAATTACGATTTCAATTTCAGAGTCATGCAAAATGGCCAAGTCACCAGAATCCGACCTGCGTCTTGCTCCGAACCACCTGTCGATCCTCGAAACTTGCCGAATCCGAATAGAGTGACTGAATCGGCATTTCGAACTCAATCGGCGGTTCGAACTCAATCGGCGGTTCGAACTACCTCAGAAATCGGCTGCCACTGAGGCCACATTGCGGCGTGGCCTTTTTCGAGATGCGTGATTTGGCGTTCGGTGCCGAGAGAAAGATCCCGAACAAACAGTTGCCGGACACCTTCACGTTTCGAACCGTAAAGCAGGTAACGACCATCTGGCGAAGGCCGTGGATGATAATGGGAGACGCCCTCTGCCGAGTGCGTCAATTGCTTGGCCGCGCCATCGATTGACACCTGAAAGAGTTCAATGGCATCGTCAACTTTGGCCGTGTAGAAGATCGAATCGCCTGTCGCCGACCACACAGGCGTGTCACTGCTTCCCTGATGAAAATCAAATACATCCAGAAACAGGGTTACTCCGCGATAACCATTTCGATCTGCAAGCTTACGGATACCGGTTCCATCAGCACGGGCAATGTGGGGATGACAATCGTAGTGTTCACCGCTCACAAATACGATCCATTGACCGTTCGGTGACCAAACGGGAGAGAAATTAAACGGGTTCCCCGTTTCGACCTTACGTTTGCGAGTGCCATCGAAATCGGCCACATAGACTTGATAAGCCTCGTGATAGCAGATTCTTTTACCATCGGGCGACGCGTTAAACCCGTAAGTAAAACCATCGGTGCCGCCCGAGACATCCCGCTTGTTGGAACCGTCCAGGTTCATCACAAATGGCTTGGAAGTTCCATTGAGAAGTGAGGTCATCAGTAATTGCGTTCCATCCGGAGTAAACGAAACGCCGTTGTAATGACTTACGCGATCCACCGCACAAACGTTCTTCAGATCACCTGTTTCCAGATTCAAAAGATAGCAATCATAGTGCCATCTCCCGGCCTCCATGCGGAACGTTTTGTGCTCCTCCTCCCACTTCGCATTTTCGGGATGCTGCCAACCACATCCGACGATGGCCTGCTTTCCATCAGGAGACCAAGCCGAAAACTGCGTCCAAGTATCGGCTGGCTCAGCCAAATGACTAGCGATTTCACGACGCTTCGTGCCATCCGCCTGAATCACCATGGCCCGCATGGTGCGAACATTCGGATGTCGCCCTCCTGGCAAATCGGTGCGGAAAGTCGTGTATCCGACCGAAGGTTGCTGAGCGAAGCCTTCGGAGCTGACAGCGTAAACCAGGAGAACAAACAGCAATCGGTGCCACCACATCTCCATGACCTCACCTCACAAGAATGGCAATCTCGATGCCGCCAACATCAGCATCGATCTCCGATGATCGCTCTCACCGCAACGAATAGCTTTTCAAAGCCATTTATCGTTTTTTGGTAAGGTCAATCGTATGGACCGTGACGTGCTCACCCTGACGCGGTGATTGCGCGGCCCATTGGCCATTCGGTCTCAAAACTCCAGATGGAGCCGAACAGGGTATCGTATGGGGAAAGGAATTGTCGGCACTCACAACCCACACGCGACCAGCAGCGGCTCGCATCCGCATGTTTGTTTCGTGATATGGCCAGAAAACCTCCTCCGACCAAGCTCCGCCATCACGTCCACCATTAATTGCCACGAAGATAATTTGTGCCCCGGCCTTGGAAAGTTTTTGACTCAAATGAGGATCAGGCATGGGAGTACACATAGGATTCCCCCACATGTCATTGCAAATCAGTCCTCCAACTCGAATCCCTTTGATTTCAAAGGTACGCAACGAACTGGTCGCGTAGTCATTGATTTCGCCTTGAGGGGGTTCGGAAAAGCTACCGCAGAGTAACGTCTTGCTATGAAATCCAAGAAACTTGCCTTGATTATCGTAAAAACGAATTTGGTTGTAGCACTTTCCGTCGGAAGGTTCGGTGTAACAGGTCCCCAAGGCAAGCGCAATGCCTGCGTCGGCAGCCAGCTTGAGGATCACCTTCAGCTCTTTGTCCACGGCTTCCTGATCGAATTTGTGCGTGTATCCACTCAACGAACCTTCCGGCGTGAGCAAGATTTCCGCACCACCATCAATTGCAGCCTGCAAAGCACGTTGAATGGTGGCGCTGTTTTCAGCAATATCCTTAGTGACCGGAATCTGAGCGGTTGCAACACGTATTGAGGACGTTGAATTTGCGTCTTCGCTGGCCATCAATGCTGAGCTTAGAATTCCAGTGAAGACAACACTGAAGACAACACTGAAGACAAGCATTTTAAGATTCATTTCAATCTCCTTCAGACCTCACATAATTTGGCACTGCAAACGATTGTTACAGCACTAAGTTTTCGTTCTTTGAATTCGACGTTGCCTGAATTCAATTTTCCGAAACCGAGAATTCAACGGAACTCGCAACGACCGACCTCTTAAGTTTTATCCTCGCAGGACGTAATTTGTCCAACAAATACATCCTGCTGAAAATCCAACGAAGCGACGCCGTCTCTATGATACTCGTCGAGAATAGCGTCGTCACCATCCGAAGGCGACATAAGTTCACGCCAACGGTCGATCATTTTCTGGGGGAGGTATTCTATCAAAGTTGCAATCGACCTGACGTTCCGTTCGCATCTCCAGCCAACATCGCCAAATCTCGTCGACGATGACATCCGTCGGCTGTTGGCCCGACCACATCACGCGCGGAAAATCCCACAATTCCATGCGTCGCCGCCACGAGTTTCCTCTCCTCGAAAACCAGAATCTGAAACATCGTCTTGGGCGCGGTTGCAGGAAATTCCTCTAGGAAAGCACAAGAAATTGCTGGCTGGCTCTATTGCGCCGAATTCAATCGCAAGCATGCTATCACCGCAGGGCGTTTCGGTGCAGCAAAAGTTGATGAATTCGACTTCGCAAAAAAGACGCTGTCGAGTACAACTCGTCGCCCTTCTCCGGTTCACAGGAGTGCCTGTTGCGGGCAGTTCACAAAGGAAGTAGTAGGTGCGTTGGAGCGCACCGATCATTTCAGCATTGAAAAATCGTCTTCTGCTGATTGTTGCCGCCAGGAAAGACAATGAATCAAGCAAGATTCCCCAATCACGTGGTACAAATGCCATCGACGGTGCAAGAGGTTGCGAGCGACGGTCGTCCACTTGCCTTTGTCCACATCAACAAGACCGCCGGAACTTCCTTCACCCAGTACCTGCGCGCCCATTTCCCAGACGAGTCGGCGGTTGCACCTCCCTTTTATGGTGACATGGAATCTCTGGAACTTGATGATCCTCGAAGAAGACTTTTTTGGGGCCATTTCACCTACGCCCAGTTTTACGATCGATGCCCACAAGCGTGGTTTATCACTTTTCTTCGAGACCCGGTTCAGCGTTTGATTTCGCAGTATCGATCTTTGCATAACCCGGCAAATTTAAGCGGCGGCTGGGAACGCGTATTACCTGATCATGCTCGAACAGGATTGGAGTTTGCTCAACAAGCCAGCTTCGAAGAATTTGTCATGTCAGAGGATCCGTTCATTGAAGGTCATCTGCGTGATCTGCAAACACGATTTCTGTCATCACACTCAAATCGGGAGCATCCCAACTATCTTTCGTCGGCCATCCGAAATCTAAGTGAATGCTTTCTATTCTTCGGGATTACAGAAGCCTTTCAGGATTCAATCCAACTGTTCCGCTACCAGTTACAATCCAGCGTGGACTATCGAGCGAAAAAGTTTGATCGCAACAAATCGCGGCTCTACGATGTAGAATCGAAAGATTCTGCAGTACGACAGCGAATCGAAGAATTATTGACGAACGATCGCAGGTTATACGATTTTGCGCGTCATGAATTTGCGGCGCGTGTCATGCGAATGCAGCAAGGTCAACAATTATCAGCCCACGAGGCAGCGTAATATCTGAGCGACTCTTCGCCGAATCGTTGGGAATCCGACGGGCTGCCATGTTTAGTCTGAGACTTCTTCTGTCGTCTGATAGGCTTCGTTAGCGAGCCAGTCGTTGATCGTCTTATCAACGTCTCTTACCGCCGGCAGATGATCAGCCAAAAACAACACATGTTTTTTTTTCGAGCTACCGAGGTCACGAAACATTGGTTTCTGCGAAGTTTCCAGCGGAAATACCTGATCCGCAGTTCCATTAATCATCAGGGTCGGCAGCGTCACGTAAGGAGTGAATTGGAATGGTTGGATTTCCGGCCTCGACTTATGGAATGACACATAACCACCAGCCAGTAGGATCGCCGCTCGATACCGATGATCAGTAGCCAACATGAGAGGAGCTCTTAAAGCTCCGTTACTTAATCCAAAGTATATCAGTCGCTCGGGATCGACCTCATCGCGAGTCAAAAGGTAATCAACGGCCCTCGATGCATCCATCGTGACGGCGATATAATCGTTCCGAGCCTGAATTGGTGCATCCTCAAATTGCTGCCCCAGAGTACTGCCCGACCATCTCTCAAAGGTTCCCTTGAAGACCGGCAAGCAGATGATGCGTCCGCTTCCAGCGAGCCCTTTGAGATAGCGAAAGTAACCTACACGGGAAATTTCGAAGGCCCCTCCTGTCTCCCAGGCACTGACTCCCGGAACAAACAAAATCGTTTCGGTTTTGTTGTCTAATTTCCGAGGGATAAGCAGATGTAGATTGAATCGTTCATTGCCATAAGCTGCATTAATCTCGACGATTTCGTGCCGATAAGCTGAGTTAAAGCCATCCAAACTATCGAGGGCGACGACACGTGGATCAAAAGGTAAGTTTGCATCATACAAGTAGAAGGATCTCAACCTCTCGAAGGACTCTCGATCGGGTCCCAAACCCAGAGATTTCGGTTGCGGTACAAATGCGAACAGATTTTCTTGAAGGTTTGAGTCGTCAGCAGGCAAGCAACAACGGAAGCCATTGATTTCGGAACGATCCCAAGGAGATTTCGAAGGTCTCTCACTGAACGCATACTCGGGATCTCGCCAACTCCCTCCCAAAATATATCGATTTCCAGTTTCGTCAGCATTCCAGCACCACTCCCTCACGTTACCTGCCATATCGCACGCATCAAATCTGCCGATGCCCGTGGATTGGCCGCAGGGCTGAGGTCCCGTCGACATGAAACAACTCTCATCCGCGGTCATGCCGGGTTGATCAGTACTGGCAGCCCACCGCCAATGATGGAAAGTGGGAAGAGACTTGGATCGAAAAGCTGCGTAAGCTCTCGCCTCATACCAGCTGATCCCGGCAACCGGATAGTCATCGGCTCCGGGAGGAAATCGACCATTTTTCCAGGTTGCGGGTCCTGCGTTGTCCGTCGCATCTCGGAAAGATGCCATCGCCTCGGACCATTCAATTTTTTGAATTACCGTTCGCTGGATCCCCCACCCTGCCGTTTCTTGCTCATTCCGATGAAAGGAAATTCCATTCCAGAAGGCTGGGTCTTCGTAAGCTCCCGCGTCCACGAATTCCTGATACTGAGCGTTCGTCACTTCCGTTCGATCGATCCAAAACCCTTCGTCTATCGCCTCCCTCCTTTTTCTGAAGCCGTGATTCGGAGAAATCCAGACCATTCCTTCTTTTTGGTCCTCTCTTCGGACGAGGTATTGAACCACCGTATGTGAGAATGCATTCGGCACTTTGAGCTGAAAATCCCTCGTCACATAATCGGGGTTTTCATAACGTACGCGAATCAATCCGTATGGTATTGAAACCGTTTCGACTGGAGTTGTCGCAAGGGTATACCAAGCAGACGATTCCCCTACCGCGTCGCGAATTTTGATCGTGGTTCCTGTAGGCAGTTGATCAAAGGTAGCAGAAAAACTGAATTCTTCCTTGAAATCCTGATACTCGGGAAGACTCAGCAGCATCGGTTCAAAAGTTCTTTTTAACGCATAGGCTGCAACCGGTTGCTGGTCATCAATCAGCTCCTTGATCCGCGGAAGAACAATCGTCCTTGCTTTTTCAATCCGCTTGGATCTTTCCAAATCCATCGCAGCTCTCTGCAGCTGACTTTCACGCACCTTCCGCGCTTCTTTTCCCTGATAGGCCACCAAGGAATTGATCATCAAAACGACGGCCATAAAGAGAGTGAGAAACGTGACCGTCGCGCCGACAGGATGACGTTGGTAGATAAGTGCCAACTGTCGAATCAGCGAAGGCCTGCGAGCGGTGATCGGTCGGCTGTTGAGGTGAGACTCAAGATCGCAGGCAAAAAGCTGCACCGTCGAATAACGATCTCTGACATCTTTTTCCAATGCTTTTGCCACGATCCACCGGAGATCCGAATTTAGCTCTCTCCCCAACCCATTGACCGTTGTCTGCCGGCGAGCCGCAATCTCCTCAATATCAGGGGCTTTAAACATTCCCTGAGTGATCGCCGGCGGTACCGTATTTCGAATCAAGTCGAGCTTAAACCCCATCGATTCGGCGTCAGCAAATTCTCGCGACAACGGTATCACTCCAGCAAGAAGCTCATGCAATATGACTCCGAGCGAATAGACATCCGTACGTGTATCGACCTCATCTTCCGAAAAACGAGCCTGCTCGGGACTCATATATTCAAGAGTTCCGATAATCTGGTCAGCACGCGTGAGCGGAAATTCCTGACTCAATTCCCATCCTTGTGCCTTCGCAACACCAAAATCAATAACCTTGGCAATCGGCTGATGATCATAATCACAGACGAGGATATTGGATGGTTTCAGATCGCGATGAATAATTCCCTTGTTATGGGCATGCTGGACTCCAGCACACGCTTGTCGAAACAGTTTCAAACGCTCTTTGACCGAAAACCTGTGATCATCGCAATACTGAGTGAGAGGTATCCCATCAATCCACTCCATCACGACGTAAGGACGCCCAGAATCGGTGGTCCCTGCAGCGTAAACAAATGCGATATTGGGATGATTTACCGACGCCAGAAACTGCTTTTCCGCCGCGAATCGAACCAAGGCCTGCGCATCCGTCAAATTGGTTTTGAGTAGTTTGAGGGCCACCTTGCGACGCACTGGCCCCAGTTGCTCGGCGAGATAGACGATCCCCATGCCGCCTTCATTAATCTTTGCCAACAAGTGATATCCGTCAATTTCGGGCAGCGTTTCCGTCTCATGCGGCAATCGTTGGTCGATTTCCTGTGAAACGGCATCCCTGTCCCAGAATGAATCCGCCTGGCTGTCTGCTTGCAGAAGCAATTTCAGTCGTTCACGTAAACCGTCATCATTGCCACAGGCCTGATCAAGATAGATCGCTTGACGTTCCGCCGAATCGATTTCGACAGCAACTTGAAAGATTTTCTCTTCACGACTGGTCAACATGAGAGGTTTTCCGACTCCCTAAGTCCGCTACTTCTCCGACCTGAGCATGGGATAGTAGATCCGTCTCACCGAATTTTTTTCTCTTGAAGAGTGAAGCAAATGATACTTCAACTCGGCGACTACAAACTCATCCCGTCGATCGCAACTTTGAGCCAAGCCCTCGCATATCGCCAATCAAGATCGGCGGTTGATGTTGAGATGCCGAGAACGTTCGCAGCTTCACGATTGGACAAGCCTGCGAAAAATCGGAGCTCAACCAGCTTGGCTTTTCGGGGTGACTTTTGAGCGAGCTCGGTGAGCGCCTGATTCAGCGATAAGAGATCGACCGTTGAAGGCATGCTTGGGTCGTCAATCTCATCGAGTTTAACTCGTTGCCATTCCCCCCCGGCTCGAAGCGTCCTCTTTTTGCGAGCCCGCTCAATCAGAATCCGCCGCATCGCTGTCGAAGCAGCTCCAAAAAAATGGCCTCGACCGCTCCACTTTTGTCGGTCGTCTTTATCAATCAATCTCAAATAGGCTTCGTGAACCAGAGCCGTCGGCTGCAGCGTTTGCCCCAGCATCTCTTTCCTCAGCCTCGACGCCGCTAACTTGCGCAATTCGGTATATAAAGCCCGCAACAACTCCTCGGAAGATTCAGTCTGTCCCGTCTCGAGTTGCTGAATGGTCGCCTCAATACTTTGTTCACATTTATTCGTGGCTTCCTGAATCATCTGCCAACATCCCACTGAGGCTCACATCTACGGTTCCATCTGCTTGCTGCTGAGTTTTCAGGGGAGTAGAGATCCCCCATCACGCGTTCATCCACGCCGGTCAAAACAGCCAACCCCAAACAACAGCCAACCCCAAACAATGGCGGACACCCGCCAGATCGAGGATACCGCATGAAATCCACAGTTTCCAGCGTTTATCCGCAAAGTTTCATTTTCTTCCTAGACAGTTGCGCTTTTAAATTTTTTTCTCGTTTTTTTGCGATATGAATCAGCCCGCGATGACGCATGCAATACCGAGAACCGTCGACTGGCAACCTAGCCACCTTGGTTAAGACGGGTGCCAAAACTCAACGGATCTCGATTCAATTTCAGCCACCCCGATTCCACTGGGAGCCACCGATGTCAAACTTCCGAACATGCTTCAGTTTGATTCTGTACTTCACGGCCGTGCAAGCCTTTGCGAGCGAAGCTGATGACCGATTGCGTCTGATCCCAGGCACCTACCATCTCGATCTCCTGAACGCCGATGGCGAGGTCATTAATCGGACCAAGGAAATTACCCAGGGCGGGAAATCCAACGAATTCATCGAAACAATTACGGTTGCGCAAGATGGCAAAAACATCAACCAATGGCAGAGCAAGTTTGAGGCAGTCCCCATCAATGACAATCTCTTCCGATTTGTCGGTCACGGCTGGAGATCTGGCGGGAAGGACCAAAGCTCTGAGTGGGCCAAAAACAACTTTCAATATGTTTTTCAGATCAATCAAGACTTCTTCTTCGAACTTCACAACTTGGATTCAAATCAAGGTCGTTTCAGATGGCGGAGAGCACGTGATGGCGTGTCAACGATTCGGTCGAATCAGATAGCACTTTTGAAGCCACTTCTAGGCACGTTCGAAGGCAGCTTCAACAACCGGGGGAGTAAGGCCTATGGTGCGAGCAATGAAAAATCGGACGTCAGATGCGAAACTAAGCTGAGCGAGTCGGGACAACTTGCCACGCTTTCATGGATCATGACGCAAGGCGACGGCAGCAGTCTCTTTGATGCCAAACTGGTCATCAGTTTCGACCCTCATTCAGGAACGCTGATCAAACAGGGCCAAACTTCAACCGGAGTCACGATGAAGGGCACATTGCGAGCCGAACAGGATGGCAAACTGTTGTGGGAACGACATTCAGACACACCCAATGGAAAACTATTTGAACTTTGCCTATTTGACGTTTCCGACCAAGATACGCTGCGCCACGTCATCTTGAAACGGACACTCAACGGGATTCCACAGTCTGCCGAGGAAAACGAAACGATTGTGCTAAGGCGAGTTTCCAGCGAGTAAGGCGTGTTGGAAACAACGCAGGATTAGAACTTGGTTCGTGCAAGTCACGAGCATTTGCGAGCGCGCAAAAAACAATCCTACTTAGCATCCCTGCCAAGTAGGATTTATCCTGGAGAGAGAATTTCGCGAGCCCTATTCCCCGCGCGAAACCCATCATCTCCAGAATGGCTGCAATCGGATCGACGGCTCATCAATTCAGCGTTCGGAAATCAGAACACCCTGCAAACACCGTCAGCCCTAATTCATGGCGTCAAATTGCTCAACTCTGGTAGGAAGACCCACGTCTCGGTTTCAACAACGGCGTTTTCCTGCATCACCGCATTGTGCTCTTTGAGAAATTCCTTCCACGAACCTGGTCCATGAGTTTTTTCGAAGGCGTCCTTCACTGCACCGACCCCAGGCAAATCCGCCGTATCGTTGTAGGCGGTTGTTTCTGCGTAAATCATGAAGTCTCCACCATCCTCTAAGCGAGCGATGCCGAAATTGATGGGGCTACCAATCGCGTCAAAGGCGGCGGTCAGCTTCTTGTAGTTTGCTTCGAGCCGCTGGTACATTCCGGGCTTCATTCGCCAACGCCGGTGCTGTGAAAACTTTGCGGGAACCGTTTCCGGCAGCCCTTGGGAAAACAAGCCTACAATCGGTCGCCACACCTGACGATTCCCTGAAGATTCTTGCAGCGGAACAACATGCTTCAACCAATACGCGGCTTCGGGAACATCCCAGGAAGCCGCCAGACCGTGAATCGCATGCTTCGGATTCGCAAAACTGCTCTGAGTCGTTCGATACCCTCTCACAAACAAATTTGATCGAGGTCCAGTCACAATCCTCCACGTTCCCCATCGAGCGGATTCCGCGTTGGAGTTGAATTCCTGTTGCTTGTCTTGAACCGCCTTTAACCACTTTGCAGTGTTCTCCGGTTTCACCTCAATAAAGCGGGCGACATAAAGATATTGCGGTGCATCCTCTGATGCTTCTTCCGCCACGCCCAACGACGGCAGGCAGCAAATAAGCAACACCATCACGACAATCTTTTGCAGAGAACCCATTAAACCACAGCTAATTTGACAAGCCAAACCACGCTTCATTTGTCTAATCCTTTGATCCTGTTTAATTTTCGATTACTTCAAAGGTTTGTATGGAGATTGATCAACCTGAAACATCGTGCAATCGGCGTTCCCCAAGGACGATACGAGATGCTGGAATCCAACCTATTCACTCACAATGAAATCCGCAGGTCGATACGAAAAGACGAGTCCTAGAACTGGGAGCACCAGCATGATCGAGACTTGAATGATGGGCGGATTCAACATCGGATCGGTGCCTGAAAAACACCAGGCCACGTAGAAAGTGGGCCCCCAGAATCCAAATGATACCATCAAGACGCACCAGCGAGCCCAGGTCTCAGATCGCGCGACGGGTCGAATCAACCACGCCATCATCAAACCGAATGCCAACAATCCGCCACCAACAATCTTGACTAAACCCAAGATAATCGTCTGCGCATTAAACGACAGCTCGTTCCATGACGCTCCATAGAATGTGTCTTGATTCTCTTGAAACCCATCAATCAATAAATACCTGACTCCGTATTGAATCCCAAACAGGGACGACAACACCAGTAAAACAATCCCAAACCAGAAAAAAGAATTGTTCACAATTCAACCTCACCAACGATTTCAAGCCATGTCAAGAAACGACCGACTTCCTGATCTGATGACCGACTATTTCTGGAAAAGCCAAGTTGCCGTGCAGCCATGTCCATCCAGAGATCCTCAATTTGATCACCGAGATCTTTCAGAACAGCCTCCGCTCTCGCTATGTCGAAAGATCGTATCACCGACAGCCTTTGCACCACCCGTCATGAGCAATATTCAATCGCGATAAAATGTCACCGATCGTCAGTGGAAAGCCTGTCAATCGACGAAGGAAGAGCGCTCAGGACTCGTATTCCCTGTGCGACGAATGGACCAGCACTACCCAATGAATTCCAAAAGGAAGCTGAGAAAATCTGCACTTGTTGACTTGCATCTCTGGGTAACGACGGAAACGAAGGCGGATTTCCAAGGCCAATTAGGCGGTCTTCTATCGAGATTGGCGATTGAAAGCTCGCTAGTGGGGATCTTTGATGCGCCCCTCTATCCAAGTGTTTTCTTATCGAAACACCCTCTCGACAACACCGCCCAGGAGGTGGGCGAGACAGTCTCCATCACGCAAGAACCTCAAATTACCTACTGGGATTCAGAGGCTGATCTACCGTGCTTCTATCTTGAGGCCTGATTGATCCTGCTGGCCACGGTGTCGAGATCAACGATCTCAGTGCGCTGACGATTCTCAGCGAGCAGATTACAGATAAGGTCGATTGAATTGAAATCTGGATCCATGACTTGAAACAACGAGGTTTGCTCGACGAGGTCACGGTCGTCTTCTGCACCGAATTCGGTCGCACACCTGGACTCGAAAAACGTTCAGGCGACACGACGGGGCGAGACCATCATCCGAACGGCTTTACGATCTGGATGGCCGGTGCGGGAGTCAAAAAAGGTCACGTCCACGGCGAGACAGACGAATTGGGCTACGGATGCCCATTACGTGACCGATCTACACGCAACGGTCTTCCACCTTTTGGGACTCGACAATCGTCAATTGAATTACCCAGGCAGGAAACGACTTGACATTGATTACGGCCGAGTGATCGATGAAATCCTCGTTTAAGATCCTGCGTAATTAGACCGTGGCACAAATCTTGTTCACGAGTAGCCGCTTCGGGGAATACAGAGTATTCTTAATCAGTAGGTTCGTAGTAATCTGAACAAATCTTAGTTCAACGAAATCTGAATCGCGTGAGCGATGAAAGAGCTTAACCGAACAGTGCCCTTCCTTAGAATTGCATTGATCTGGCACGTCTTTGTCTTGCAGCTTTGCGCTGCAGACACCTTTATTCCATTCCAAGAAGCAAGTGAAGTACCCGACGATGTTGTCGAACTCTGGCAAGACTATGACGCCAGGCGTGAGCCACTCGAGGTCCAGATCATCAAGGAATGGAAAACGGACGATGTGATCACTCGATACGTGACCTTCAAGGTCGGAACGTTCAAGGGATCTGATGCGCGTCTGGCCGCTTATTTTTCGTTTCCAAATCATCCTCAAAAACATGCCGCGTTCGTGTGGAGCCACGGTGGCGGCCAACGAGCTCAGAAGGAGCGTGGCATCTATTTCGCAAAACAAGGCTTTGCGACGCTCGATATCAACTGGCTAGGCCGCCCACTCGAAGCAGATATCCAGGTCAACACGGATTGGGGCAAGGTGGATCCGACACAAGGTCCGCAGTTTTATTCGAAGGCGTTGAGAAAGAGTTGGAAAAGAAATCTGCAGCCGGATGATTATTCCATCGATCCCATCGCAAGCCCGCGCAATGCCAACTGGTTCTTGCTCGCGGTCGCGGCAAGACGTGCGATTACTTTTCTCGAAGAACAACCGGAGGTCGATCGCGAACGCATCGGATTTGCGGGCTACTCAATGGGCGGCATGATCACGGCCCTGACCGCCATCGACTCCCGAGTCCGAGCAGTCGTGCCTTTTGTCGGCGGCACTGGCTTCAAATACGTCGATTTTCCGGGCGGAATTGAAGGCAGCAGCATCCGCCAGCATTTTCGCAATTTGGAACTCTATCAAAGCACGATTGATGCCAGCGTTTATTGGCCACTCGTGACCTGCCCCGTCCTCTTCATCAGTTCTTCGAACGACTTCCATTCGACCTTTGAACGAATCTATCAGTCCCTTGCGTTGCTGAGACATCCCAACTGGCGAGTGAGCACAAATGTCCATCAAAACCACGGCCCTGGTCCCGAACAATGGGTTCTCCTCAACTTGTGGTTCAATCAGTATTTAAAAGACATTGAAGAAGACATTCCGGAAACCCCTCCATCAACATTCAAGATCTCTGGAAATTCAGCGACGTTCACGGTCACGCCGGGGCAGCAAGAACGATTGGTGGACACTGAGGTCTACTATAGCTACGACCCAAATTCGAGGACCCGTTTCTGGATATCGGCAGATACGCAAAGATCCGCTTCGACCTGGTCTGCCGAACTACCGGTCCATGAACGATTACCGCTCTATGTCTTCGCGTTATGCCGTTATCAGTTGCGTAAAAGTGTGCAACTTCAACATGACCATACGTCGACCTTCGTCTTGAATTCACTCGAGCACTCAATCATTCCCGAGTCGGTTGACTTGAATGTTCTAGCTACGCTGCCAAAAACTCGTACCGTCTTTGAAGACTTCGACGACGGCATCCAAGACTGGTCAACGCGAGACAACCGAAGCATCAAGACCTACAAGTTCCAGAGCCCTGATTTGGATCGCTCCAACGACAAGAAGTTATCGTTGACGATCAACCCACTGGGAAAGAAGCTTCGTCTGCGAATCAATCTTGAAAGCCAGTTCTTAAGCCGACCGAATAATCTCGGCAAATTCTCCTACACGCGAGAAATCAACGGCAACAAGGCTCAGACAGTGGTTATCGACCGAGACGATTTCAAGAACGCTGACGGAAAAACCGTCGAGTGGCCCAAGATCGCAACTTGTGAAATCACGATTGTAGATCAGGAAACGCAAGCCAAATTGGACCTCACCCAAACGGCAGGCCATGAGATTCTCCGGAAGATTGAGTTAATTGATTGACGCGAGAGCAGCAAAGCGATGGTCGATCGATTATCCTGAGGGTTTGAAATTCCGAGCCTTTTCCAACTGATCCCATGAGGCGACGATGCTCCATAAGTTTCTGCGCAGCACTACGTCATCGTTATCGGTGGTTTTGTTTTTCGTCCTGGCAAACGTGCATGTGAGCACAGCCGCCGACTGGCCTCAATTTCGAGGCCCAAATTGTTCTGGTATCTCACAATCGAGGTCACCACTCCCAGAACGTTTTTCAAGTACGGAAAATGTGGCGTGGTCTGTCGAACTCGGTGACGGCGTTGGGAGTCCGGTGGTCGCCGGAGGCCGAGTCTTCGTAACCGCAATGGACGACGAGCGAACGTTTGCGCTGGTCGCTTACGACGCAAACTCAGGAAAAATGCTGTGGCGACGTACTTGGGATAGCGGCGAATTGCCAGAGGTGCATCGCACTAACAGCCACGCCAGCACAACCCCCGCAACGGACGGCGAGCGAGTCTATGCCTACTTCAGCTCATTGGGGATGATCGCCGTCGACGCAGCGAGTGGTGAAGACGTTTGGCAACATCGAATGCCTGCTCCTTTTTTCGTCTTCAAATGGGGCCCAGCGATGTCTCCGGTGTTACACAACGACACGCTCATCTTCTGCCAGGACGACGACCTTTATCCCGCGATTCATGCCTTCGACAAAAAGACTGGAAAGTTATTGTGGAAGGACGAGCGTTACGACATGGCGGTGAATTACTCGCATCCGGTCATCTACGAACATGAGGACGGAGAAGAGATTGTTGTGGCGGGTACAGGACTCTTGGTGGGCTATGATCTGCAGACCGGAAAACGACGGTGGTTTGCCAAGACGCTACTGCGGAACATCAAAACAACGCCGGTTGTTCTCGACAACAAGATCTACCTGTCGCTCCAAAGCAGTGGAATTGCAAATCAATGGCTGGCGACGGCCGACCAGGCTGAAACGGGCAATAACGATGGCAAACTAACGAAAGAAGAGATGCAATCGTGGGTCGGTGACCTCCCGATCCCGGAGGAATTTTTTCGGCGCACCTTTGATCGAGGTGACACCGATGGTGACGGCTTCCTCGTCGGTGAAGAACTGGATGCAGCCTTCTTGCATCCGAATAATTTCGCGGGAGCCACGTTTGATGTCGATGACCCGGCCGACGAGTACATTCTTGCCGTCCAAGGCGGTGGTCGGGGCAATGTGACAGATTCTCACGTTCTGTGGAAGCATCGCACCAAACACACCGATCATATTGTGTCACCGTTCGTCCATGACGGACGAATGTTGCTTGTCAAAGGCGGCGGAATCACAACGGTGTTTGAAACCGACGAGGGCACCTCTCTTCGACGGCCCAAACGATTACCGAATACGGGACAGTATTTCGCCTCGCCGATCTACGGTGACGGCAAGATTTACATCGCCGGCGAAAATGGAGTGGTGGTGGTCGTCGAAGACGGCCCCGAGTACCGAGTTCTCTCAAAATCAGATCTCGGAGAATCGATCATTTCGACTCCGGCGATCTCTGACGGCCGTCTCTTGATCCGAACCCGGGAAAAGCTCTGGTGCTTCACCGCGCCAAAAACTTCAACGACGTCGTCGGGCGTGGAAGCAGAAGGTCAAAATCCCAATCAGGCTCAAAACCAATGACGATGGTTCCGGGACTAATTCAAAGCTCCAAACGTCATTGTCGATATTCAAGTAATTGACGGGGTCGATGGGATTGAAGGTCTCGCGATCACCGCCGAAGGTATAGATTGCGTCGGCACCATCGGAACGTCCCGGTGCTACGAGAGCATCAAAATCGTACTTAATGTCCGCGGGAGAATCGGCGTTCCAAGGAGCTTGCTCAAGCAACTCCCAATTCGCCCCATCCACGCTGGCCCACATGTCGATTGGATTCGATGGCTTAAAGGGATCCGCTGGATCGGTACTCAAACCGAATCCGCCAAAGATAACAATCTGATCCCCTACGACCACTGCTTGATGCCCTGGACGAGAGGGCCATTCGGCAACTTCGACAACCTGTTCCCAACTCACTCCATCCTGCGTCCGCCAAACATCATTGAAGTACGGCGGGCAACGGAGTCCGGAATCACAGGTAAACCCGTCTTCACCTCCCAAAAGATAGATGTAGTCGTCCTTCACGACGACAGCCGCTCCTGCACGGGGAGCCCACGGCGCAGCCCCGTTGACCTGCTGCCAGTCGACACCATCATTACTCGACTTCCACACATCATTGAAATAAACGCGGGGAGGTCCTCCTGGGCCAACGACTGCCGCATCGTCATTCTTCGATCCGCCAAACACATAAAGTTCATCACGATAGACGACGCTGCTCAAGCCAGCCCGACCATCCCAGCCTGCATCCAATGTTCGAGCCGTCCAGTTAACTCCGTCTGAGCTACTCCAAACGTCGCTGAAGAAATCAGATACAGCAATTTGAGGAGGACCAAAGGGGCTGGGATTATCAACAACGTTGAAGTTTTGTCCTCCGAGAATGAACATCTCGTTACCCTTGGTGACTGCCTGAAAATAGGCTCGCGCGGGCCAGTGATTATCCGCATCCGTTTCGAGAATTCGTTCCCAGGTTGCGCCTTTATCTTCACTCGTCCACACGTCCCCCCAAATCTCACTCGCACCAAATACGGGAACCACCGCTGGATCCACCGGCGTTCGTCCCCCCATCATGTAAAAGCGGTCATTGAGATCAACAACCTGCAGCCCGGCACGTGGCGACCAGGAGGCTGCTGGATTCACAAGATCCCATTGGTAACTGCTGAGTTCGGACGCGAACCCGGAAAAGGGTCCAACAAAGACAAGTGCGATGCTGGTCAAACAAACAAGAAAACGACCAAGCCGTTGAAACGAAGTGTAAGTCACGGATCTGCTCTCTCACATGATTTCGAATCATCGTGTTGAAATGGTTGATGGAAGCCTACGAAACTCAAGAGTCGATCATCACCGAGCCTCGACTCTATCTTCGAGATTATCGAAACCTCGCAAGGGCGTCAAAAAGAAGGCAAGATTAAAGACGCTTCATTTTGCGATTCAGACAAAATCATTTCCCCCATCAGCAGACAGAATTCAAACAGATGTTTGGAATCGGATTTCATGAACGTCACGGAGGACTTGTTTTACGACGGATGATGTGAGCAGCGAATCACGGCAGACTGAAAGCCGACAAAACCACGTCGAACAGCCTTAATTCTCGAAATAAACGGGCGGTACCCTTCGAAACAGACGTTTGTCGCCGAGCGATCGAACTCGCTTTTAAGCGCAGTACAGCGGAGCACCACACCTGATAGATCGGGCATGAGCCCCATGCTTTTGGTGTTCAAACCAAAAGCGGGGGATTTATTTTCCACCCGCTTTGGTTCATTACAAAGTTCAATATCTTGAACGAATGCCTAGCGTCGACGACGCGTCGAGAGTGCCGCCATAGCGATCGCCGAAAGCAGCAGTCCCAGCGAGGATGGCTCGGGAACAACCGCAACGGGAGCGCCTCGTGCGCCTTGTTCGTAGCCACCATCGGTAAATGCGGCAACGAGATCGCCGGAGTTAAATCGCTGGTCAGCATTCCAATCGCCTTCACCCCAAGTCGCATCGGCGGCGACTTCGTATTTGCCGGTCGTAAAGACGGCGACGAGATCACTCGAGTTAAACTCATTGTCCAAATTGGAATCACCGATCCAGGTATTCAAGTTGCTTGGATTCGTGACGAAGTCATTAAGGTCAGCAACGGAAACGGAGCTATCGGAATTGACATCATATTTCAAATCCGCACTTCCGGTGGCAATGGCAGCGCTGAGAATGTTGATATCTCCTTCGCCCAGTGAACCATCCCCATCGAAATCAAAGGGATTCGTTGGGCCGCCACCGTCATAGTTCAAAACCCCCAAAGTCATTGCGTTGTTGACTTGCTCTGCGGTCAAAGTTCCTTCGAAAACAGCAACTTCATCAAGAAATCCCGAGAAGCTCTCTTGCCCTGGGCAGCATGCAACTCCGATATAGAAATCGTTAATCGTTGGCCCACCTCCAGACGGATGCATTACTGAGCCAACCTCTTCACCGTTATGATAGAAGTAGGCCTCAAAATCTTCATCGAGCACAATTGCAACATGGGCCCACTCTTCCAATTCTAGGGGCACGGGCTGGTCGTAATCTTTCACGCCCCAAGTTGTAATTTCTAATTCATCGCGAACTGTTCCCCATCCCCATCCGGAATTGGCTTCCCAAGGGACGCTGCCGAAAACTCGATTTTTGGCACCAAATTGGTCAGGTTTAATCCAGGCCATGACGGAGAAATCACTGGTGAGATCACCTAATCCGGTTTCGTCGCCCGGCCCGAGCCAGACACTGCTATCGAAGCCATCCAGTTCGAGACCAGATCCGAAACCAGGAGCACCTTCGGCATCTGGATTCGCCTCACCTTCATAGGTTCCATTGATATCGTTTCCCGA
>Ga0163179_10000682_pt1 | contig 24116 bp, 43 predicted proteins | sample AtlANTMetagenome_FD_109643 | JGI IMG/M metagenome (GOLD analysis project Ga0163179, IMG submission 109643) | Marine eukaryotic phytoplankton communities from the Atlantic Ocean - Atlantic ANT 2 Metagenome | ecosystem: Environmental > Aquatic > Marine > Oceanic | place: North Atlantic Ocean...
ACCTTTCCATCTTCACGATAGAGAGGTCGACCTTCGGGACCGAGTTTTGTCATATTGCTTGAATGAACTTCGTGAAAACATTCATCAAGATCAATTCCAAAAGCATGACCTGCACCATAGACAACATAAAGTATATCTGTGAGGCCGTCTGCAATTGCTAGCATATCCATTCCATCCACGGCTGCTTGTAGCTCTGCTACTTCTTCTCGTATGAGTTCGAGACGTAATTTAGCGACTGATGGGTCTGGAGTTGTGGGAGCGATCAGGACTTCTTGTCCGAACGCTTCCATAAAGTCTCCGACTTTATCAAAGTTGGTTATTTGAATAGGTGGCATATTAGTAAGGGTATCCTCCAATAGATAAATCTAGGTTTCGAATTTTCATATTCCTTACACACTCGCACGTTAGCATATTTTTATTTGGTCCAGAGCAAGCCTTAAAAGTACTTGCTGGGCAAATTAAAACGTCAGGATCTAATAGAGAACTCTCATAGTTACTCGTATCTCCAACTGTTCCGCCAACCGCACTACATCCTCCTAGTATAAATAGTAAAGATAGTAAAATGTATTTCATTTTTTCCTCGCGTGTGATTGCTTTGTTAAGTGTTAATTATACTCTTGTCAAACTTCTTTGTCAAGAATTATTTGGCACGACGTGACCATTCAGCATACCTCATGTAACGTTTTGCTTCATGACACCAGTACCAACCCTTCTGATCTTCTGCAACGGGTTTTTTGTCTTTGTCTTTAAATAGTTCTAACTGCTCGCTCATTTTCGATACTCCTTAAAGTAGCTCTCTTGTCATCGTTTGACATTTTTTGCCAGATCATAATTTCATGAATGGTACGATAACAACCCATACATAGATCAGTTCGTGTGTCGATGATGCATACATTTACGCAGGGAGATTTTACTCTTTCCACTCCATCATCAGTTGTGTAAGTTTCTTGTTCCATAGTTTTTTGAATTCTTCGTTTTGTGCTTTGTCTCTTGCGTTTCTGAGAATAATTGCTCTTCGTATTAACTTGTGTATCTTTTTCATATCCACCCCAGTTTTGTTGCATTGTGAATGATAATCATAAAACAGGTAAAGATATGAACTACCCACCAGAAAGTACGAATACTCGCAACAATATCTGCCTGAGTACTCGTCTCTCCCACCTTCTCACCTAGACTTTGTGCCCAGATTCTCCACCATTTTTTCATAATAATTTTTCAAGTGCTGTTCGCAACAGTAGTGCGAGTCCTACAGCATTCAGTACGATCAAAGCACGATCGTTCCACATAATGCTGATAATTAACCACAGAAAGATTCCAATGCAAGAAAAGGACAGATCAATGTGTCCATACCCTTCTACACCTCGAAGTGACATACCAATGAGTAGAAAGACACTTGCAACCCACTTGATGTACCAATCAGGCGTATACTTTGGTGTTGCACTTTTAAAGATACGTTTACTGTGTCGAATCTCTTCTTCTGTAAACTTTACTTCTTCTTCCATTTATCCCACTTCTCCACTAAAAACCAACCTAAACGAAATGCGTGCGCTCCTACATACAGTAGAAAAAACCATAGAAAGAGCGCACTTATAAATATTGCTACTGATTCAATCATTTATTAAACTCATAGGTATATACTTTGCCTTGATTATAGATTTGTACTATCTCACTGTTCTCAAAGTCGAATACACCATCTTCATATTTTTCCCAGAGTTCCTCTTGCCAGAAAGCTATCTCTTCTCCCCACTCACTGTCGGTATACTCTGTAAACTCTTTTGTATCTATATTAAAAGTTATAACCACATTAGCTCCAGTAAATATCAGTTAGTATTGTTTCGTAAGCATAGGCTTCAACTTCCCACGGGTGCTCATCGTATGGTAAATCGTCACAGTTTGTCGCTATGTCATTTGATTTCCATACATTGTTTACCATATTGATTTGTCCTCGAGAGAACTGTTTTGCATGTGTAAGTTCGTGAGCGATAGTGCCAGCAATCTCATAATCTGAGTATGCAACCTCTTCATCATCTTCATAGATCCAATGAGTTGCTATTTCAATTTCTGATGATTCTAGGTCGCCCAAACAAAAACCCGCATGACTACCTTTTTCTTCACCCACAAACTTTTGAAGGCAGATTGTAATATTGTAATCTATGTTGGGTTCTTTGTCAAAGAGTGCAATAATGCAGTCGTCTACGAATCTATCGTATCGAGTAGTTAATCCTTCTGTGCTTACCTTTATCATATATAATCCTTAATTTATAAAAGATATTATATAAAACTTGAAGTAATATGTCAAGAATTATTTTATGGGAAAAGACTTCTTTGCCAAGGTCTCCCTTCGTTTTCGCTCTCGTGCGACTGCTGATGCTTTTTTTCGTTGTTTCTTTTCAGATTTAGATGTGTAGCGTTCTTTTTCTTTATAGTCATAAAGTTTTCCGCTATCGTTGATTTTTCTTTTGAGTGACCTAAGTGCTTGCTCAACATTTCCATTCCGTACTCTTACTTTCATAGGTCATCTGAATCCCTGCCCAACATTATTAGAAAAAGAATTAAACAGATAGCTCCTGCTTGCCATGCGTTAAGACCTCCAATTATTGCTTCTTGGTTATCTATTAGCATTTTTACTCACTTCTTCTAACTCATCTCGTGTCAAATAATCTAAGTCCCAGTGTGAGCATCTTTCTTTTACACGATCGTACTTGGTCTTATCTTTTATTGTGTAAGACTTATTGAATTTGAAAGCGTTCTTTGCCACTGGATTTTTCATTTCTCTTAAATCTATATCCTCTTTTGCGTAGGTAATGTACCTGATTTCTTATACTTTGAAGAGTTCTGTTGGGCAGTAACTCTTGTATTTCCTCTGCGGTTCTGAACAAATAGTTCTGTGCTAGCACTCTTCGTTCGTCTGTTGTCCAAGGTTGCTTGAAATAATTTTTCATGTGAGTATTATACCGAAACCAACATGCTTTGTCAAGAAATTTTTTAAAGATCGTCAAAAATGTTTCTTGACATTTAAGGTATTTGTACTGTATAATTCATCTTATATAAAAATTTACTCGGTATTTTAAAGAAAGTTCTTGACTTCGACTTTGAACTTGCGTATAATATCTTTTCAAATGGAGATCGAATATGATGGAATTAGCAGTTTTCTTGTTTTGCCTTTTAGGTTGCGGACTCACCTGCCATCAATTAGGTAAACAAGAAGGGATAGAAACTACAATCGAAACGCTTATAGATAAGGGACTACTTCAAACCGCAAATGAAGAATAAACTGATCTTAGAAAAAACATGGGAAGAGGGTAGAGAAATGTATAGAGTGTATGATAATAATACTCTATACATTATCACGAGCAATAGAAAAGTAGCAGAAAATACTAGAAATAAATTACGAGAAGAGTACAGGAGATTAAGAAATGCCGATGAAATTTAAAGAAACAGTAAAAGTTTTAGTGAATCGTCAAGCAAAAACATATAGAACGGTTCATAGTTATATGCACACTACTTCTACAGATAAGATACAGGAAGCATATGACAATGCAAATACAAAGCCAAAACACAAGCAGAAGTATCGAAACGAGCTTGTAAGAAGAGGTATACTACATGGATAAACTTAAAAAAGCAGGGCTTTGGGTTTATGACTCTTATGAGTTTATTTTCAATCATAATAAAAACCCTTTAAAGAATATACCAGACCCTTTAGCTAGAATGTGGGTGATGGTAGTGCTTGCTTGGATGTGGTCAATTACTTTTGGATGCCTGATTATAGGAAATATAATATTTGCAGGTTTAAGTATGGCAGCACACTTTTTATTATTATGTATGGTAACTCTTACTGTATGTGTTTTCTGGGAAGCAGAAAGACGCGGAGATACTTGGTTACTAACACTTCGTAGAAAGTAGTATGAATATTGTTATCTACGGAAGAGACGGTTGTGTATACTGTGACAAAGCAGTACACCTTTCTCAAGCATTAGTACAGGAATCACAACATAGCTATACCTACAAAAAGCTAGGAAGAGATTATAGTGTAGAAGAATTCAGTTCTCGTTTTCCAAGAGCGAGAACAGTACCCCAAATATATGTTGACGAAAAGCACGTTGGCGGGTACACTGACTTAGTAAAGTTTTTAGAGGCAAACAACCCGCCTATATAAGTGGTTGAATTAACGACTACCGTAAGGAGTCACAGTGTGAGCCGAAAGGTCACAAGGAGAAATAATATGAACGCACAACAACTATCAATGGCAGATTTACCTAGGATGTTTCTAGGATTTGACCGAATGCAGAATGACTTCCTTAACCATGGATTAGATACATCTTATCCAAGATATAACGTAATTAAAGTAGGAAAGACGGGATATCTAATAGAGCTAGCAGTGCCTGGATGGGATAAAAAAGATCTTGAGATTAGTCTACATAAAAACGTATTAACTATAAAAGGAACAAGAAAGCAAACGACCAGTGATACAGAAGTGTACTTACATAAAGGACTTAGTGGAAAATGTTTTACAAAAACGTTCACAGTCGGGGAGTACATCGAACTAGACAATGCTTGCATGGAGAGAGGATTACTGTGCATACATCTAGAAGAACGTATTCCTGAGGCTAATCAACCTAAATACGTAACTATAAATTAGACAGGGATCATCAGATCGTTAAGGAGACTTGAATGCAATTAATTCGAGAATGGGCTAGTGTGTCTTCAATTCGTGACATGTTAGCAGTAGTAGTGGCTATAGCGATGCCACTCACCGTAATATACTTCGCCAGTATGAGCTATTAAGGATCACAATTATGAATAGAGAACGAGTACAAAAACAATTAGAGATAGACGAAGGAGTAGTTTATGAGATTTACAGAGATCATTTAGGCTACCCCACGTTTGGTATAGGACATTTAATACGGGAAGAAGACCCAGAGTACGGGCAAACCGTAGGAACTCCTGTAGATAAAGGAAGAGTAACTGAAGCCTTCCAAGCGGATTTGGATATTTCTATAGATGAGTGTAAAGTTCTTTATGATAAGTGGGATCAATTTCCAGGGGAAGTCCAAGAGATACTCGTCAATATGATGTTTAATCTTGGACGACCTCGACTTAGTAAGTTTAAGAACATGAAAAAAGCACTTGACAAAGGCAACTGGCAATTAGCTGCTGTTGAAGGAGAAGATTCTCTCTGGTATCGTCAAGTGACAAATAGAGCTGAAAGGCTTATGACACGACTAGAGAATGTCTAAAATATTACTTGGAATCATGGGAGCAATGGGAGTTAGTATGTTTCTATACTATCAGTTTGCTGTTGTTCCAATGAAGAATAAAATAGAAGAACAAACCAAAGTTATTCTTGCACAAGAGATAAGAGACCAAGAGCAGAAAGCCGCAATTGAGTCTTTACAGAATAATATGCAGAAAACATCAGAAGCCTTAAAAGGTCTCCAAGTAAAAAATCAAAAGTATGAAGAAGATATGGCTGAGTATCTTGATATATTTCGTAGACATAATGTAGCAAAGTTAGCAAGTGCGAAGCCAGGACTTGTAGAGCTAACTTTCAATAAAGGTACAAAGGAGGTATTTAATGCTATTCAAGAGGACAGTACTCGCATTAGCAGTCTTAACGATTAGTGGTTGTAGTTTATTACAACAACCTCCACGCGAAGTAGAAATCATAACAAAACCCATCAAAGTAGATATAGTACAGCCTATATTACCCCGCCCTATAAAACTCAAAGAACCCAAATGGTATGTAGTATCAGATGCAAAGATAGTTGAACCATGTATTAAAAATCCAGAAACAAAAAAATCTGACTGTAAGTTAGGAAGAGAAGATAATTATCCAGAAGGGTATACATATCTAGATCGTTTCGAAGATGATATAAGAAAAAAACATGGAGGAGACTTAGTGTTTGTAGCAATGAGTATAAAAGATTACGAACTGATGACAGCTAACACACAAGAAATAAAACGATACATTAATCAGTTAGGAGAAGTAATAATTTATTATAGAGAAGTCACCACAGACGACACCACCGAATAATTATTTCTTGACAAGAAATGTGAACTTTAGTATAATAGTATCTAAATTTTAGAGAGTGTACTTGTGAATTTATTTTATTTAGACAACGACCTTGAAAAGTGTGCAGAGTATCATGTAGATAAACACATTGTAAAAATGCCACTAGAAGTTGCACAATTATTATGCACAGCAATATGGGTAGATGAGCATCTAGGATTTATACCTAGAGCCTTAGAAAAAGAAGAAAGAGATCATCTAAACGATCTCAAAAAAGATATAAAGCATCTACCCCTAGAAGAGAGACCTCTTACACCATACTTACCAATGATGTATAATCATCCTTGTACTATATGGGTACGTTCCTCTCTTGATAATTTTGAGTGGACACAGTGTTACGGAAACGCTTTGAATGATGAATATCATTACAGATATGGAAAACAACACAAATCCATTGTAGATGTAGTAAACAAACTACCAGAGCCGAAGAATTTACCAAGACTAGGTTTTACAACCTTTGGACTGGCTATGCCAGACGAGTTGAAAGATTATGATAATCCGATCCAATCGTACAGAGACTACTACCACTTGGATAAAGCCACCTTCGCCAGTTGGTCGCATCGAGAGAGACCTCCATGGTGGAACGACCACTATGCAGACTATGAAAAAAGGATCACAGCAAAATGAAAGGACTAGAAAGACAGGAGGGAGGGGATCATTATGATCTTCCTATTCAGCCTTTAGAATATATTCACGCTAATAGGTTAGGGTATATAGAAGGCAATATAATTAAGTATGCTACTCGACACAGAAATAAAAACGGTATGGAAGATATAAAAAAGATAATACACTACTGTGAATTACTATTGGAGTTAGAATATGGCGGTAAAGAAGAAGAGTCACGAGAATCTGAGCAACAAAAACATAGAGAAAGTGATGAGCCTACTTTCGGGTACTACTACAGAAAAGGCTATAACTAAAAAAGAAGCGTGTGATATTTTAAATATCTCCTATAATACTGTAAGATTACAGAAAGTAATTGATGATTATGTAGATAAAAGAGAATACACAAAAAATAGAAAGAAGTCGCTACGGGGTCGTCCAGCGTCTGAGCAAGAGATACAAGAGGCTTGTGAAAGTTATTTAGAAGGCGATACCATTAGTGATATTTCGAAAAGATTATTTCGTTCTGCAGGATTTGTTCGTACACTACTAGATCGAGTAGGAGTACCTCAGAGACCAAATAATAAAGAAGAGCGAAGGATTCCACACGTTTATCCAGATGAGTGTATGTCAGAGGATTTCGAAGAGGGAGAGATTGCATGGTCAGCAACATACCATGCACCAGTAACAATCTTACATAGAATAACAAAAGAATATGTAGATTTAAAAAAGGGAATGGGAAAGACAAGCTACACAGAAACTTATGGGTGTCCTTGTTATTCCATATATGTAAAACAACGATCAGAGCCAAATACGGATGATCCATTTGCAATACCACATAGCGGAGGTTTTTATGCTTATCAACTTGCCTATGAGTTATGCAAACTAGAACATCTGAAACATTATGGTGTTAGATTAGAACGAATAGGAAATGTATAATGTATTTAAAACACGCATTAATAAAATATTATGAGGGACTTATAGCAAAGCATCACTATAATATAGAAGTTTACTATAAAAATCCTGCAGGAATAGGGGAGCACTCAGATATAATTGAAGCAGTTGATATGGAACTTACAAAACTTGTAGATGCGCAGGATAAGTTAAATGCTGTCAGAGAGTTAAATTATACTTAATGATTATTATAGAACCCACCGCAGAAAAGGTTTTTACTGAATTAGTTTTACCATCAAAATCAATAGGTGTTCGTATTAAAGTACAAAGTGCTGGATGTAACGGGCATACATATGTAATGGAATGGTGCTATACGAAACAAGAAGGTGATCATATATTTCAAGGAGTAAAAGATATTTATATAGATAGCAAGAGTATGTTATATTTATATGGCTCACATTTAGTTTACAAACAAGATAAGTTTCAAGAAGGATTTGAGTTTATAAATCCAAACGAAACAAGCAAGTGCGGGTGTGGAGAGAGTTTCTATGTCGCATAGGAGAAAGAAATGGCATATTCACATAAAGTTATAGATCATTATGAGAATCCTCGCAATGTAGGAATAATGAATGCAGACGATGCCGATGTAGGTACAGGCATGGTTGGAGCACCTGCTTGCGGAGATGTAATGAGACTACAGATTCGTGTGGGTGATGATGATATAATTACAGATGCAAAGTTTAAAACATATGGTTGCGGATCAGCGATTGCATCTAGTTCTTTACTAACAGAGTGGGTGAAAGGCAGAACTCTTGACGATGCAAATTCAATTAAGAATATGGATCTTGCAAACGAGCTTGCTTTACCTCCTGTAAAGATACACTGTTCAGTACTTGCTGAAGACGCAATCAAAACAGCTATCAAGGATGTCAAACAAAAACGAGAGCAGTTTAAAAATAATTCTTGACACCATGCTTATATTTTGTCATAATATCTTTTCAAAATATGAGAGGAAGCAATGGGCGACCGATTTTACATGCAACAACTAAAAGCTCTGGGCGATTGCCCAGGAAACAAAAACCCAACTAAGAGGAATAAAAAAGTGGCTTGGGATGACGATAAAAAAGCACAAGCAGTATCAATGTACGAAGAAGCAGAACCAACTCCAGAGACCAGCATGGAGATTGTGAAGGATATTGCAGAAGAATTAGACGAATCACCTAACGGTGTTCGCATGATCTTAACCAAAGCTGGCGTTTATGTTAAGAAAACCCCTGCAACAAAGAGCAGTGGTTCAACAACAGGAGGAGCAACCCGAGTATCTAAAGCAGCAGCTGCAGAAACTTTGATTGCCGCAATTAGTGATGCGGGTCAGTCACCCGATGAAGAGATAATCTCAAAGTTGACAGGTAAAGCATCACAATATTTTGCCTCGATTATTACTGCAATAAACGAAGCATAATTCAAGTACCTCACTAGATTTGTCTAGTGGGGTATTTTTGCATCTACTAAAAGCACCTAACAGTAAGTACATTCACAATAAATATTGCTGAAATACTACAGAGGAGCTAAAGTGAAGAAGCATGAACTAGCACAACTTGTGCACGATTATGGAGATGCGATCATTACTTATCGTAGTGCGCACTCTAAAAAACTAAAATACAACGTATGTACTCTTGACTTCTCTACCCCATACATAAAGGATAAGAGAAATAGAGCAAAAGAAACAGATGAAACTCTTCTTTTGTTTTGCTGGGATACTGACTCTTATCGTTTGTTAAGACCTTCAAATGTATCAAGTGTAGTACCTCTATCTTCTATTCTAAGGAATGAAAGATAATGGAACTATATCAAGCACCCGAAGCCTACTCTCGAATTATACATTATGACGAAGAGAAACAAATACAGATAAGACTTACTATAAATACTTTTCGTGATATAGAATATCTACATTTGAGAAAGTATTATATGGACTTTCATGAAGAGTGGAAGCCAACTCCTGAAGGAGTAGCAATGCCTTTAGATTTTAGTAACTCAAAAGAACTGTTTGCAGGTCTTACAGAGATACTTTCATTGGCAGAGTCAAAAAATCTCATTGAAGAACATTTTTCAGATTTGATTAAGGATTTGTATAAATAACTCTTGACAAAGTATCTAATTTTGCGTATAATATTACTCTAATTTAATGGAAAACTTATGCACGATTTTTTAGATAGAGCAAGTTCAATGTACTACGAGGGCTATCCCATTATCTCGGACGAAGAGTTCGATTTACTTGCGGAGAGGCACAAATATAAAACTGTTGGTTACACGGTTACCGATGCAGTTCCTCACGCCTATCAAATGTACTCCTTGCAAAAATGTTTCGATCTAGACGATGCTCCTCTGGATGTAGACAAGTGTGTATGTACTCCTAAATTAGACGGAGCAGCAGTTTCTATTCTGTATGCTGGAGGTACTCTTCAACTTGCTTTAACTAGAGGGGACGGTAAGCAAGGAAAAGATATTACTGATAAGATGCGTTGTATTGTTCCAACAGAGATCAAAAACACATCTTTAGTTCAAATTACAGGAGAAGTTGTTGCTCCAAAACATATTACAAATGCGCGTAACTTCGCATCGGGTGCTCTCGGACTCAAGGACATTGAAGAGTTCAAAGATAGACCCGTATCATTTGTTGCCTACGATGCGACTCCCCACTTAGATCATGCAGTAACATATCTTTGTGTTTTGAAAACACTGCATCGTTTAGGCTTCAACACAGTACTGCCCCGATCTCAACCCGAAGCTCTACAAATAGCCGCGAAGCGACTAGTTGCAGAACAATCTTTTGATTTAAGTATATATCCTACAGATGGATATGTGTATAGATTGAATGATAACGAAGAGTTTCTTGAGTTGGGGCATACTGCTCACCATCCGAGAGGTGCTTTCGCTTTGAAAGAAATCAAGGAGGGTGTTATAACTACATTATTGGATGTTATATGGCAGCTTGGAAAGTCAGGTGTAGTTAGTCCAGTAGCAGTTCTAAAGCCAGTAGATATTGGTGGGGCTAATGTCGCAAGAGCGACACTACACAACATTCAGTACATTCGTGATTTAGACTTGGAGATTGGTTGTCAAGTAGAAGTGATAAGATCAGGGGACATCATACCTCGGGTTCTTAGACGTGTGGAAAAATAATTCTTGACAACCAACCCCAAACTATCTTATAATATACATTCAATTTCAGAGGGACTGTTTATGACGACGATTCAACCACCCACTACTTGCCCAAGTTGTGGTTCATTGTTGGACGAAGTCAATCACCTTTTGTATTGTAGAAATGAACATTGCGGAGACAAACTTCTTAAACTAATTGAACACTTTGCCAAGACTCTTAAAATCAAGGGTCTAGGACCTGCTACAATTAAAAAACTACAGTTAAAGTCTATAAACGACATATACTGGTTGACAGTAGAAGAGCTAAAGAAAAAACTCGACTCAAAAATTTTAGCACTGAAGTTGTTTAGTGAAATACAGAACTCTCGCAATGCACCACTAAATGTGTTACTACCTGCTTTTAGTATACCTTTGATTGGCAAAACTGCCACAGAAAAACTTGCAACACAGTTTACAAGTATCGAAGAGATTTACTATGAGAAGTGTAGAAAGGCAGGGTTAGGGGAGAAAGCAGCTACAAACTTAACAGACTGGCTACAATCGGACTTTTACGACCTTTGCACATTACCTTTTAGTTGGAATTTTGAAAAAACCCAACAAACCACAACCCACGGAGTTGTTTGTATTAGTGGTAAACTTACCAGTTTTAAAAACAAAGCCGAGGCTCAAAACAAACTTGAAGAGCTTGGTTATGTGGTCAAAGCAAGTTTGACCAAGGATGTTACAATCCTGGTGAATGAAAGCGGAATAGAATCCGCTAAAACTATAAAAGCCAGAGATTCTGGCGTACAAATAATAACTAATCTTTTAGATTTTATTGGAGAAAAATAATGGCACTTCCTAAGTGGACAGACGAGCGAACAGACGCTCTTACAAACTTTATAGGTGAAGAATCACCTATCTCACAAGGAACTGTAGCGGAAGCTGCAACTCACCTTGAAACCTCTACTCGTTCTATTTCTAGCAAATTGCGAAAAATGGGATATGACGTAGAATTAGCTTCTTCGGCTTCTAGCCGAGCGTTCAGTGATGAGCAAGAAGCAGTTCTTGCCGCCTTTGTTACAGACAACAGTGGTGAGTATACTTATGCAGAGATTGCAGGTCATTTCGAAGATGGCGCATTCTCACCTAAGTCAATACAAGGCAAGATCCTTTCAATGGAACTTACCGATCATGTTAAGCCTGCTCCCAAAGTGGAAGCAGTAAGAACTTACACCCCAGAAGAAGAGGCAACTTTTGTCTCAATGGTAAACGATGGATCTTTCGTAGAAGCTATCGCAGAAGCATTGGGCAGATCAGTTAACTCTGTTCGTGGTAAGGCTCTTAGCTTACTCAGATCAGGAGACATTGGAGCAATACCTCGTCAAGAGTTTACCATGAGTTCTTCGAAAGAAGATCCCTTGGCAGGACTTGGCGACGTAAGCGCTATGTCAGTAGACACTATCGCAGAAGCGATTGGAAAAACTGCACGTGGTGTTAAAACTATGCTAACACGCAGAGGACTATGTGCCTCTGACTATGATGGCGCATCTAAGAAAGAAAAAGCATCAGCTTAATTTTTTAGACTATTTTGGGCAGGCTCTTCGGGGTCTGCTCGTATTTTTGATTCGGGGGGATCTTTTTGAACATCGCAAGTGCGTTGATAAAGCAAGTGCTCGCACTCCAAGACTTTCAGACTTGGAGCGTTACGCATAAGCAGTATCTACCATCTGAGTATCATAGCTTGTATAAAGTTATTGATAAACATTGCGAGACTTTTCATAAGATGCCCACAATTGAAGATCTCAAGTATGAGATTCGTGATTCAAGTACTCGTGAAAAACTTTTTGCAGTTGAAGCAGTAGAGGTCGATGCCGATCCCGATATGCTTCTTCAGTACTTGAAGAACGAATATACTCAGAAAGAAATTCTGGACTCATTGGAAGATTATGTTGAAAATTCAGTAGCATTCGAGGATGCTCAAGAATCAGTAGACCATCTTCACCAAATCGTCATGGACATCGAGGACAAGGTTGATTTGGAAGATCCGCAGGAAAGTATGCAACGTATTGAACTGTTTGAGCCAGAAGAGGATTTAGCAAAGTACATTCGTCTTGGTCTGAATAAAGACTATGACCATGAGATACAGTTCTCTCCGCGAGACTTGATTATGGTTGGAGGACGAAGAGGTGCTGGTAAATCTGTTATTTGCGCAAACATTGCGAACAATGTTTACGAAAGTGGTAAGTCGGCTGTTTATTTCACTATTGAGATGGACAGCCGATCTATCCTTCAACGCTGTTGTTCTATAGCAACAGAGATTCCTTTTGCAAGACTTCGTACCCAAAATCTCAGTATAATAGAGTGGGAGAAGGTTGCAGCATGGTGGTCTAATAGATATGTGAATGGACAAGACCGCTTGAACGAGTACAAAGAACATCGTGATTTTACAAGATTACATGATACACTAAAGAATAGTTGTGAGCTTCTCCCGACTCGACAGCTAGATGTTGTGTATGATGCTAGTCTTACTCTGTCGAAGATTCGATCAGATCTTGACAAAAAAGTAAAACAGATGGACGTTGGTGTAATTATAGTCGATTACATAAATCAAGTAAAGCGGTCGAGTCTTCCCTCAAGAGGTGGACAATATGATTGGACAGAGCAGATCGAAGTCAGTAAGGCTTTGAAATCTATGGCTCAAGAATTTGAAGTACCAGTATTCTCACCATATCAAACAGATGCAAGCGGAGAAGCGCGTTTTGCAAAAGGAATTTTAGACGCGGCAGATGCCGCCTATACTTTAGAAACATGGGATCATGAAGATGCTTGTATTACACTGAACTGTGTAAAAATGCGATCAGCTTCTATGAAATCATTCACCTCGACAGTTGATTGGGATAGTCTAAAGATTGGCCCAGAAACTGCACTTACTCCAAAAGAAAGAGAAGATTCTTCTCATAAAACAGGCGAAGATATAGATGATATCTAGAAAAGATATGCTACAGCTCTCTGTAAAAGAACTTAGAGAGTCTCAATTCAGTTTTATGCTACTTACAATAAACGTATCAAGTATAAAACCAGTGCAAGAAGAAAGACTTCCTTTATCAAAAAAATACTTTGATAGATTCATAAAAGTTTTAAATAACACTCACAAACCTCTTGTCGTAGATGAAAACTGCGTATTAATAGACGGGCATCACAGATTAGATGTATTAAAAAAGTTAAAAAGGAAAGAGACGAAAGTATACAAAGTAGACGCAACCTTTGAAGAAATACTTGATGCCTTCAAAAATAATTCTTGACATTATATCTTAATTTAAGTATAATATACTCTTGACTAAAAAAGGATCAGCAATATGGCAATTATGTTTGGCAGTTTACGACACACTTATTCAGGTAGAAAGAGAAAGGCCTTGCCTAAAGCAAGTAATTATCAAAAAGAGTTCAAGCCTTTTGAATCAAAGCCTGTATACAGACGAGAGACAAAACAGTACAAGTCTGTAAGTGCAATGGCATCTCCCTGTGTAGTAGTTGATAGAAGCTATACAAAAGATGCAAACTTCACAGTTGCCCCCGCCTACAACAAAGGTGCTTATCAAGTAATTAGTAAAGAGAATATTCAGGATATTGGTAGATGACAGTTGAAGAGTTACTAGCTTCAAGAAACATATATTTTATACCAAAAGGCGGAGACTGTTTGGTAAGTTGTCTACATCCTGAACATGAAGATAGAAATCCAAGTATGAGAATTGATCGTATCACAGGGATCTTTCAGTGCTTTTCTTGCGGTTTCAAAGGTAATATATTTCATTATTTTGGTGAAAAGGCAAACTATTTGCAAGTAAGAAGGGAGTTACTAAAGAAAACCATTCGTTCAAAAAGGTCTGAAAGTATTGGTTTGTCGTTTCCAAAAGATATTGTTCCATACATAGGAAACTGGAGAAATATAAAACCTGCAACATATAGAAAATTTGAAGCGTTTCAACACCACGATTCAGATCATATAGGAAGAATAGTATTTCCTGTAAGAGATATATCTGGTAGAGTTGTAGCTTTCAATGGTCGTCATACTACGGGCGGAACGCCTAAGTATATGATATCTCCTGCAGGAGCAAAGATGCCTTTGTTCCCAATAGTAGAACCAATACAAGGAGCAGTAATACTTGTAGAAGGAATCTATGATATGATCAACCTTCACGATAAAGGTTTGACAAATGCAGTTTGTTGTTTTGGAACAAAGAATATAAATGAAGATAAGCTAAGAATGCTCTCAATACAGGGAGTAGAAAGTATAGATATATTCTTTGACGGAGATGATGCAGGACAGACAGCAGCAAAAGAAGTAAAAGAGATGGTAGAGCGAGTAGGCTTATACCCTAGAAATGTGCATTTGAAAGATAGCGATCCAGGTGCATTAACAGAAACAAGAGTAGATAAACTAAAGAGTAAATTATATGGCTAACGTTGCCCTAATAGAAACGAAACCTAGTAGAACAAACTTTAAAAAAGAATTTGATAATGCATTTGACTTTGATCAGTATCAACTATGTTCTGATCCAACTATCAAGAAAGTCTTAAAACGAGACTGTGATATAGATATAGATATAGATGCATATGACTGGTTAATCCTTGTAGGTAGTGATGCTTTGAAATACTTCACACCTATTAATTCAGTCACAGAATACTCTGGTAAGAAAGTAGAAGATAAATTTTTACCAGTGATAAACCCATCAATGCTGGCATTCAAGCCAGAGGCAAGGAGAACATGGGAAGACTCAAAGAAAAGTATTATAGACTACATAAGTGGAAACGCAGAAGATGTAGTAGTCACCCCCGAAATGGCAAAGGGGATACAGAATACAGAAGAAGCCAATCAATGGCTCAAAGAATGCTACAATGCCAAACCTCCTTATGTAGCATTAGACTCAGAGACAACAGGATTATACCCAAGAGACGGGCACATAATAGGTATTTCCGTTTGTTATGATGGAGTAAATGGTGTCTACATAGACACAGAATGTTTTAACGAGGAAACAGAAGAACTTTTACAGCTTATCTTTGATCAGTCTATAATTGTATTTCATAATGCAAAGTTTGATATGGCGTTCTTTGAGTATCATTTTAACTCAAAGTTTCCTCGATTCGAAGATACAATGCTTCTTCACTATCTCATAGATGAAAACCCAGGAACTCATGGCTTAAAACAACTAGCTATAAAGTATACTAAGTTTGGAGACTATGAGAAGCCCATGTACGACTGGATAGATAATTATAGAAAAGAAAAGGGTGTACTCAAGAATGATTTTACTTGGGACTCAATACCTTTTGAAGTAATGAAAACATATGCTGCAATGGATGCAGTAGTCACGTTTCTAATATATGAAAAGTTTGTAAAGATAAAACAAAATAAAAGACTTTGTAAAGTATATGATGAAATATTAATTCCCGGATGCAGGTTTCTTACAGACATACAGGACAATGGTGTTCCTTTTGATAAGCTCAGACTTGTCAAATCTCAATCACTAATGCAACAGCAGATAGATGATGCCATTGAAGAGATGTACAAAGAACCTTCCATAAGAAAATTTGAAGAGATAAATGGAAAAGATTTTAATCCTAATAGTACTGTACAGCTTCGTAGTTTATTGTTTGACTTCGTTGGCCTCAATCCAACTGGTAAAAAGACTGGCACTGGCGCACATTCGACAGATGCAGAAGTTCTTGAAGAGCTCTCTAAACAATCCCACATCCCGAAGCTCATCCTTGAAATACGGCAAAAATCCAAAATTAAAAATACTTATTTGGACAAAATCTTACCGCAGTTGGATCTTGATAGTAGATTGCGTACAGGTTTTAACCTTCATGGTACTACTTCTGGCAGGCTTTCTTCTAGTGGCAAACTCAATATGCAACAACTGCCTAGAGACAACCCTATTGTAAAAGGATGTATAAAAGCAGCTCCTGGTAATAAAATAGTTGCAATGGATTTGACCACAGCAGAAGTTTATGTTGCGGCAGTTCTTGCAAACGATAATGCACTTATGGATGTATTTCGTTCTGGCGGAAACTTTCACAGTACAATCGCACATAAAGTATTCAAACTAAAATGTCCTGTAGAAGATGTTGCAGAGTTGTTTACTACTCAAAGACAGGCAGCAAAAGCTGTAACATTTGGTATTATGTACGGTGCAGGACCAGCAAAGATTAGTGAGCAGGTTACAAAAGACTCTGGTACATATTTTAGTAGACAAGAAGCACAAGAAGTAATTGATGAATACTTCAATGCCTTTCACAAACTCAAATCATGGATAGAACAAAATCAAAAATTTATTCAGCAAAACGGATTTATTTACAGCTTCTTCGGAAGAAAAAGGAGATTACCAAATGTCGCATCGACAGACAAAGGCATCCAGAGCCATAGCGTTAGGTCTGGTCTTAATTTTCTGGTGCAGTCTGCTGCTTCTGATATTAACCTTTTAGGCGCAGTAGATATGAACAAGCATATACAAGCAAACAATATGAGAAGCCGTATTTTTGCTCTAGTACATGACTCAATTCTCGCAGAAGTACCAGAGAAAGAAGTAGACTACTACAAAGAAAAATTAGCACATTTTGTGCAACTTGATAGAGGTTTATCTATACCAGGCACTCCTGTAGGCTGTGATTTTGAAATAGTACATGAAGACTATTCAGGAGGAAAGTTCGAGAAAATGTATGGTAATTACATATAAACAGTTTAAGAAGTTAGATTTTCCAATATTTTTACTTGATTCATCCAACTGGGAGATAGCAGATGGGCTATTATTACTTGATGGCAAATTATTAGACGATAAAAATATGCCAGGAGATTCATTAGGTCTTAGACGTATGCTAACTCCTCACAAAGAACAGTATAATCTTAGAAATATGATAACAACTGCAAACGGTCTAATGAAACAAACAACAAAGTATTTTATTGATAATGGGGGAAATCCTTTTGTATATGAAAAAACTGAGTTTGCACAACTAAAATATTTAAAAATAAAAAAAGTAGAACCTAAAACAAAAGCTTGCTTACTCTGGGTACATGGCTGTAGTTTTCCATTTACAATTCCACGACCGCCAGAAACAGGATTTATATGGGCAGGAATATTACATATTAGAAATAACCCTTGGCTTCTGTATGAGTATGCCGAAGAAAAATTAAAAGATACACGAAGGAAAGTATGAAAGCAGTAATGAGTCATAGAATTTACATGGATTGTCCTGCAGATATGCAAGAGGATTTAGATAAAGAACTCACGTATACAATACCTGCGCACAATCCTTTAGATCCTCCACAGGTAATTAAAAATATGGGAATTATTCGTAATGGGTTAGTCTCATTACCGATTGGAAGAACGGATCTAATACCAAACCACTATGAAATAGTAGATAAACGAGTAAACATACCAGTAGAATTTCCAAAATTTAAGTTTGATCTACGAGACAGTCAAAAAGCGGTATATGATGAAATCATAGACAATGCGATAATAAACGCATGGGTCAGTTGGGGAAAGACTTTTACAGGTTTAGCAATCGCAGGAAAACTAGGGCAGAAAACACTTGTAGTTACACATACAGTTCCACTTCGAAATCAGTGGGCAAAAGAAGTAGAAAAAGTATTTGGAATCACGCCAGGCATAATAGGTAGTGGTAAGTTTGAACTTGATGCTCCTATCGTCATTGGGAATACACAGACATTATACCGTAACATTGAGAAGATTCGTAAAGAGTTTGGCACAATTATACTTGATGAAATGCATCACGTAAGTAGTCCTACTTTTTCCAGAGTGATAGATACAAATTACTGTAGATATAAGATAGGTCTATCAGGCACTATAGAAAGAAAAGATGGAAAGCACGTAGTGTTTAGAGATTACTTTGGAAATACAATCTTTAAACCACCAAAAGAAAACTATATGACCCCTAAAATACATATTGTTCCTTCTGAAATACGATTCATGGATGGAGCAAAGATACCTTGGGCAAATAGAGTAACAAAACTAGCAAACGATGAAGAGTATAGACACACAATCGCAATGCTAGCGGCCGCCTACGCGGCAAGAGGGCACAAAGTCTTAGTTGTAAGTGACAGAGTAGGATTTCTAAAATCTTGTGCTGAACTTACAGGAGAGAAAGCGATATGCGTAACGGGAGAAGTACCGCATGAAGAACGAGAAGTAATGATAGATAAAATTCTTTATGGAAAAGCAGAAGTTCTTTATGGAACTCAAGCAATCTTCTCTGAAGGTATATCAGTTGATAATCTAAGCTGTTTAATATTAGGCACTCCTATCAACAACGAGCCTCTACTTACGCAGTTAGTAGGTAGAGTAATAAGAAAACAAAAGGGAAAGAGGGATCCAGTTATCATTGATATTCATCTTAAAGGAAATACTGCCAGAAAACAAGCCTCGAATCGTGTAGGGTTCTACATGAAGCAGGGTTGGAAGATGACATACCTTTAAAAAATATTTCTTGACAATTTGGTAAAATTTAAGTATAATATATGCTCTTATTTGATTGGAAGAAGGTTTATGATACGGCACAGGGAGATACTGCTACCTGTAATAAAATAATGTCAATGCTTATAAAGGGTCAACTCCCTAAAAATAAGTTTGATCCTATCTATAAATTTTCTAATAAAAACTTCACAGGAAACTCTTTTCTGGTTCATCCAGATGTTCTTTTGTACCATTCTTATAAGTATACACAAAGAGAGCTCGCAATATATTATGCACTAGCTTCTATGAGAAGTTATGGTGAATATCTTGCGACTAGAAAAACCTCATTAGATTCGTTGCACTGTCCAACGCCTCTAACTTTAATAACAGACAACAGGCTACTCGCAGTGGATGAACAGGATATATACTTTCGCTACGAAGAAGTCACGGAGACAATACACTAATGGCTATACAATTTAATCAACACAAGGGCTCTGCCCAAAAAACTTCCATCGAAACATTTCAATATGTAGATGGAGACAACAAAATGAGAATCGTGGGAGACATTCTAGCAAGATATGTCTACTGGATTCAAGGTGAAAACGGAAAGAATATTCCTTTGGAATGCCTATCATTCGATAGGAATACAGAAAAATTCAATAATTTAGAAACAGACTGGGTACGTCAGTACTATCCAGATCTAAAATGTGGCTGGAGCTATGCAACTCAATGTATAGACAATGGCGCAGTAAAAGTAGTAAACTTAAAGAAAAAACTTTGGGAGCAGATAATTACTGCTGCTGAAGATTTGGGCGATCCTACAAATGTAGAAACAGGTTGGGATATTTGCTTCAAGCGAGTAAAGACTGGGCCTCTACCATACAATGTAGAGTATCAATTACAAGCCCTCAAGTGCAAGCCAAGAGCACTAACAGAAAGTGAGCTAGAAACTATTTCTGATTTAAGATCAATGGATGATGTTATGCCTCGTCCAACTCCTGACGCTCAAAAAGAGCTTCTTGACAGAGTAAGAAATAGTGGAGAAGAGACAGATGATGAAGCTCTCGAACAAGAGTTCAATGTAGGATGATTCTCTTTACGGCAGACTGGCACATAAAGCTAGGACAAAAAAACGTACCTGTAAAGTGGGCTATAAACCGTTATCGTTACTTTTTCGAGCAGGTCTATGAATTAGAGAAGCAATGTAATATGCACATAATTGGTGGCGATCTTTTTGATCGTCTACCAAATATGGAAGAGTTAGAATTATATTTTTCGTTCATTCGAAAGGTAACAATTCCAACAATTATTTATGACGGAAACCATGAAGCTACAAAGAAAAATAAAACTTTCTTTACTCAGCTCAAACAAGTTTCTCGTGATATTAACCCTCTCATCAACATAATAGATATCTCTTATGTTGACAATGAGTTGGGTTATGGTATACTTCCCTATGCGGATCTGCATCGAAAAGGTGCAATAGAACACTTTAACAAGACACAACCTTTATTTACTCATGTAAGAGGTGAGATACCTCCTCATGTAAAACCAGAGATTGATCTTAGTCTATTGGAAGATTTTCCAATAGTATTTGCAGGTGATTTACATTCTCACAGCAATACACAACAGAATATAGTATATCCAGGAAGTCCGATGACTACATCCTTTCATCGAAACTTAGTAAAGACTGGATATATTCTTATAAATGAAAACAACTGGGAATGGATGTGGGAAGAGTTTCATCTACCACAACTTATTCGTAAAACAGTAAAGAGTGAAGAAGACATGCTTCCTACTGATTTTCATCACACCATTTATGAGATAGAAGGAGACATACAAGATTTAGCAACAATAAAAAACTCAGAACTACTTGATAAGAAAGTAGTAGTAAGAAAGTCAGAAACATCTCTTATAATGAGTAAAGAAATGACAATACAAGAAGAGTTGATGGAATATTTAACATATATTCTACAAATAAATGAAGATAAAGTACCAGACATAATAGGGACATATAATGATTACGCTTCAAACCTTGAAATGGGATAACTGTTTTAGCTATGGTTCTGGTAATGAGTTAAATTTAAATGATAATATAGTAACACAGATTCTTGGAACAAATGGTATGGGAAAGTCTTCCATACCATTAATTATAGAAGAAGCATTATATAATAAAAACTCAAAAGGAATTAAGAAAGCAGACATACCAAATCGGTATGTAAACGATGGATACAATATTTATCTCTCTTTCGGAAAAGATGAAGATAGATATGAAATTACTATCAATCGAAAAACAAGTATAAAAGTAAAGCTAGAAAAGAACGGTACTGATATTTCTAGCCATACAGCAACAAATACATACAAGACTATACAAGAGATTCTTGGTGTAGATTTTAAAACTTTTTCACAGTTAGTTTATCAAAATACAAATGCAAGTTTACAGTTTTTAACTGCTACAGATGCAAACAGAAAGAAGTTTCTGATTGATTTACTACACTTGGAAAAGTATGTAGAGTTATTTGAAATATTTAAAAATGCTTCAAGAGAGGTAGCTTTAGTATCAAATACGATAGATGGGAAACTCACAACCGTTGAAAACTGGTTAAAAAATAATAAATTGAGTGATACATCTATACTACCTATGTTAGATTTAGAAATTGATACATCCGAAGATGAAGAAGCTTCTCGTTCTTTAACGGTAGAAATTGAAAATATTTCGGAAAAAAATAAAAAAATCTCAAAAAATAATCAGTACAAGAAACTATTGGAAGCCATTGATATTGCAAAGATTCAGGCATCATCAGTAAAAGAGTATGAATCCTATGATGATTTGCAAGAAGATTTAGGCTCGTATAATGCAGTCGCTACGGGTGCTCTGCAGACTATAGAAAAATTAGAAAAATTAAGTGATGAATGCCCCACTTGTGGACAACCGATTGATATCTCAACAGAGAAGCAAATGTTGGAAACTGCAAGAGATTTGGCATCGGAAGCTCAAGGAAAAGCAGATGCAATTAAACCAATCATTGAAGAAATTAAAAGAAATAATCGTGAGTTCGAAAATAACGAAACTAATCGTAAAAATTGGGAAGATTTGTTTCGATTGTATGATCGTACTTTGCCGTCATCTCTTCTGGATCAGCAAGAGTTGCGGTCCCGCTTGGATGATGTTCAAAGCAGATTACGAGAGGCAAAGAAGAATTTGGCAGAACTCGCAGCAGAAAACGAGCGAAGAACCCATCAAAACACCCGAATACAAGTAATTGAAGAACAAACTGCGGATTTTCAGGCGCAGTTAGAAGAGTATAGTAAAGAACTGAAAGAAAATCAAAAACTTGAGTCCAATCTTGAGATATTGAAGAAGTCTTTTAGTACAAATGGATTACTTGCATACAAGATAGAAAATCTTGTCGGAGAGCTTGAAGAATTGGCTAATGAATATTTGGCTGAACTTTCTGATGGTAGATTTACACTTGAGTTTGTAGTATCGAACGATAAGTTAAATGTTCAGATTACAGACAACGGTAATGTAGTAGATATTCTTGCTCTCTCTTCTGGAGAATTGGCAAGAGTAAACACCGCTACTCTGATAGCAATACGTAAGCTAATGAGTAGCATTTCGAAGTCTAAAATCAATATATTGTTTTTGGACGAAGTAATAAATGTTCTCGATGATCTAGGTAGAGAAAAAATCGTGGAAGTTTTATTAAGAGAAGGTTTAAACACCTATATTGTATCTCACGGTTGGTCACATCCTTTACTTGAAAAGATCGAAGTTGTAAAACACGAAAACATAAGTAAATTGGAACACTAAAATGAATGGTATTAGAAGAAATCAACTGTGGCATTTAGATAGCGAGAACAAAAAATCAATAATATATTGGACACACAAGTGTTACGGAGTATTACTCTCCACTCCAGATGGAGAAGTGTGTCCCAACTGTGGAATGAGTGAGGAAGAGTATGGTAGACTCAAGAGCGAAAGGTGCAAGGGGGGAGTATTTAGTACGTGATATGCTTCGCGATGCAACTGGCCTTAAATTTGAAAGAGTACCTTCCTCGGGTGCTCTGGAGTATCTCAAAGGAGACTTATATGTTCCCAACCAGAGAAACTATTATTGCATAGAGGTAAAAAACTATAAAGACTCACCACTCTCAGATAAGGTTTTTACACAACCAAAAACAAATAATTTAGTAAAGTGGTGGAAAAAGATAGTAATACAAGCAGCAGGAGGCGATCAAAAGCCTTTGTTATTTTTTAAATACGACCGATCTAAAGTATTTGTCGTAACAGAACACAAGCCAGAGAATACAGTAGAGTATCTATTTATTCGGTTTCTAAACTGTTATGTACTACTTGCAGAAGATTGGTTACAACATGAAAAAGTGGAGTTTATAAGTGGCTTTTAATTTTAATGAACGATTAGACAATGCCGATGGCACACTAATCGTAGACGCTCTGAACTTAGCTTTTCGTTGGAAACATCAAGGCAGAACAGATTTTCGAGATGATTATGCAGCAACAGTTGCATCTTTAGCAAACTCTTATAACTGTGAACAAGTAATTATCACAGCAGATCAGGGTTCATCAAGTTATAGAAAGGAAATACTACCTGACTATAAACAAAATCGAAAAGATAAGTATGCAGAGCAAACAGAAGAAGAAAGACAAGCATTTATTGATTTCTTTGAAGAGTACGAAGCAACACTCGAAATACTAGAAGAACGACATCCTGTACTAAGGTTTCAAGGTGTAGAGGCAGATGATTTAGCCGCACATCTTGTAAAACGTAAAAAACAGTACGGTTTAGACAAAATCTGGCTAGTTTCAAGTGATCGTGACTGGGATCTACTAATACAGGAAAACGTAAGTAGATTTTCATATGTTACTCGCAAAGAGATTACAATAGATAACTGGAACGAACATTACAATGTAGCACCTG
>Ga0163179_10000683_pt1 | contig 24105 bp, 15 predicted proteins | sample AtlANTMetagenome_FD_109643 | JGI IMG/M metagenome (GOLD analysis project Ga0163179, IMG submission 109643) | Marine eukaryotic phytoplankton communities from the Atlantic Ocean - Atlantic ANT 2 Metagenome | ecosystem: Environmental > Aquatic > Marine > Oceanic | place: North Atlantic Ocean...
GGGGCCGTCCATATTGTGAGAGGGTCGGGGACTGGCATCACTGCCATCGACCAGATCATCACTCAGGATGGGATCGTTTCGAATAACAACGTGAGTGGTGGAGACATCAGCGACGCGACAGAGGCTGGCGATCGTTTTGGTGAATCCCTAGCCGCAGGGGATTTCAATGCAGATGGGTTTGTTGACTTGGCGATTGCTGCGCCCATGGAAGACGCCAACGGCTTCGTTAACAGTGGTCGAGTACACGCGTTGCTCGGCTCAAGTAGTGGTATCACTCGCGTGGGTGAGGAAGTCTTTGACCAGGCAACGCCGGGAGTTCCCAGTAATCCGGAGCTTGCTAGTCGATTCGGGGCAACGCTTGCCACCGGCGACGTGGATGGTGATGGTCCACAGGATTTGTTGGTGGGCGTTCCTTATCAAGATCATCAGGAGACCAATAAGATCACTTATGCGAATACCGGTATCGCCGTGATGCTACACGGCGATGAGAACTCGGTGCTTACCAGCCTCGGGAGCGTGAGGTTGAAACAGGGTATCAACGGAATTAATAATTCACCGGATCCGGGTGATCGTTTCGCTGCAGCAGCCCTCCTGGCCGATTTGAACAACGACGGCTTTGCAGATGCGGTTATCGGCGTTCCAAACGAAATGCAAAGTTACTTCAGCTCAGAATATAAAAGAGCTGGTGTTGTTCAGATTGTTGATGGTGATGCCAATGGTTTTACCTCCGACGATGCTCTCTGGGGGCAGGGGCAGGCACGCCACATCCGCGCTATGGCGGCTAACGGGAATTGGGAACAGCAGTACGGTACGGGGAATGGGACTCTGTATGAACTCATGCCTTCAGGGGAACCGTTGGCAGTTCATGCAGCCAGCGTCACCAAAGCAACAACGCTTTTTGTGACAGCCTTGGCCCTGGAGCTTCCCAATTCACCCATTGCTCTAACCGACCTAGTCACGATTAGTGAGAGGGCAGCTGACACGGGTGGCAGCAAGATGTCCGGTACCCAGGATGGGGAAGACGCCTTGCTTGAAGAAGGCGACATTCTCACGCTCGAGTCCCTGTTGTACGGCATGATGATTGACTCGGGTAACCGGGCTTCGGTTGCCATTGCCGAACATGTTGCCATGGATGTGTTGAATGCGGGTCCCGATGAAGCGATGGAACGTTTTGTCGACGAGATGAACGACTTGGGCAGTTTGCTCAACCTCAACGATACTCGATACGGACACCCGGCTGGCGGCAGTGTGACGACGCCACAGGACCTCATCACCATGTGGCGTGCTGGTTGGCAACATCCTCTCTTCCGACAATTCGCCAGCTCCGAAAACAATATTGAAGCGACTACGTTGAACTTGGATCCGCCCAAGATCTTCCAGCTCGATCGCAGTAATGGATACGTGGGACAAGACGGATGGAAAGGCGGACACGGCCGAGTTGGCAGTGTCTATGACGAGCAAGGGCAACTGATCGACGTGCCGATCTGTAAACAGTGCCATGTAGGACAAGCGCGACGCGGTGGACACACTGTCGTGGTTGGAATTCAGCAGTCGCAGGAGGACATGTATAACGCTTCAGAGTTGTACGATTACAGTTTTCAAAAGCTCTTCACCCCAGATCGGCGCGGTCGATCTGCACCACCGTCTGCCGGTCCAGGAGTGATTGTCGGGCCGGGGCCTCAGATGGGTGATGTTCAATCGCTTGCCGTTGATCACATCACCGATTCGTGGGTTGTCTCGGGTGCCATCGATGACGACCAGCATCTGCAATTAACCACTTGGGCCGTGAACGTCCACGGCGGCAATCTCACGCCACTCGGCAGCGCGATCGACACCGTCGACAATTTACCGCAAGGCAATGAGATTGCCCGTCAAGCGACCGACATCGTTCGTCTTCCGGAGGTACCTCGCGTCCAGGGTGATTATGTGACGGCGTCGGTCGAAAGTGGAGATCTGCGTTTAGATGTCTGGCGAGTGGGAGCCGAAGTTGTCGATCCGCCCGATACTCCCGGTTCGGAGATCGGCGAATTCACGGGTGACCAAACGGTGGATGTTGATGATATCAATCGCTTGTGCGAGGAAATCAACGCCCCAGGCCAGAGTCTGGCGTTCGACTTGAATAACGACAACCAGGTTGATCGAGGCGACTTGGATACCTTGGTCCACGATATTTTGAAAACTAGCTATGGCGACGCGAATCTGGATGGAACATTTGATTCCGAAGATATCGTTAATGTTTTCATCGAAGGTCGCTACCTGGTCCCGTCACGCGTCCCCACAACCTGGGAGCAGGGCGATTGGAATTGCGATGGGAGCTTCGATCCCACTGACTTTGTCGATGCGTTCATTGACGGGGGATACGTGGGCGCCCCACCCGCCAGATCCGCGGATACGTTACCGGGGATCAGCGAGGTAGGTGCTGCGATTGACCTCGATGACAAACCAAACCAGCAGTGGGTCGATCCTGCGACCCAGTCACGTTTGCAGCAGCTTGTCGCACGACGTGCAGCCGTTCTCGAATCGCTCAGTCGCGACGCACTGTTTGCTGACGACATGAACTTGGACGACTTGGGTGACCAGATCGACTTGGACCACGAGTCCGAGCAGGTTGACCAGCTTCTTGCAGATTTGGACCTGTCAGCCTTGCATTTGCTTGCTGAAGAATGGCGACGATCACCGCGTTGATGCTTGAGATCTATACCACCGCGAAAGCTTCGGCAGAGTGCGCCTCCGCGGGGTGGATAATGTACCGAATGCCCGTTAACGAAGGGTCAACTTTGGGTCAGTCAGCCTGTGTGACACCGGTTAGACCCTCGGTCCAGTCAGGTGAGTTACCTTCTTTGAGCCATGCCAGATTGAACTTTGCAAAAGTCACGTCGTCCACTCTTCCTGCCCTCGAGCTGGTCTCGAAGAGCAGGTAGATCGTTCCGTCCTGATCCGCCGTAATCGACGAATAGACAGCGCCGAGTCCATGAGGAATGTGACGTGAGACGGGCCATGTTTCTTCGCCGTCGAAACTGGCCATGACGATGATTTTAGTCCAGTCAACGATGTTGTCGGTTTTCGGAACCGTGCCTCGCGGATACCGCAATCCTTCATTGGCGATGGAAAAGAGCAGGACGTCTTCGTGTTCCGTCGTGCTGTCGGGCATGCGAGCGAGTCCCGCGCTTGTCCCATAACTGGGCTTCTTTCTGTCAGGCAAGTTCGGCTCTGTGCCTGATGTCTCGAAGAGTTCATCCGACGCGCTCCAGTCGACAAAGGTTTTGCCCCCGTCGTAACTCCAGGCGATACGGCGGCGATCGTCGCTCGACATATGTGCACGGGAGTTGATATAGATGCTTCCATCGGAAAGCTCAGCGACCGCCGCTTCTCCTGTTCCTGACTGAACTGGTGCGCCTGCCCGCCAGGTTTTACCGCGATCATCACTGTAGTAAACCGAGTTGTAATGATAGGCCAGACCTTCGCTACCGCGTTTCTCCGGAGAAGCAAATCGCGTAGGGAGGATCAGACGTCCTCGGTGCTTACCATGCATCAGAGTGATGCCGGTCTCACTCCCCATGGTTCCGCCGAAGTCACCCTGACTCGGAAGGAACTCGACCTTTTGGCTTTGCCAGGTTTTTGCCGTATCTTGACTGTGCCATGCGATCACATCGGGCCCCGGATCGAGGATGAGGATGTCTCCTGTGGTTCGGTCAAGAAGAACATTCCCTCCTGCGCATTCAGCAGATACCGTCTGGATGTCCGACCAAGTTTCTCCTTGGTCTTTGCTGACACGATAAAAACGAGACAGACCAGCAAAGGCAATCAGGGTCCCGTCGTTTGCGACCACAATTTTGGGAAGACGAATGTCTTGATGGTCGCCTTGATTGACGAAAAGAGTTTCCATCTTGAAGAAAGATTTCTCATCTTTTTGCTCGCCTTCCTGTTGTTCGGCGAGGAGCCCAGATGAGAACAAAACTCCGCTCAACAATAGATGGGCGATTGCAGTAGGAAGTTTTTTCAAGGCAAGCAACATTCGCCGTTCCTTATTCCGACTCATGGAGATGTTTAGGCCACAGCGCGCATTTCACAAAGAGCTCTGTGGTTTGCCAATGTGGAAGACATTCTGGCAATATTTCCAAAGAGCGTATTCTAGCGGTTGCAGCGACCTCTGCGTGCCGATCGTGCAGTTAACGACTTGGAACTGCCGATTTTGCAATGCCTGGGCAAATGGCGAGCCGTAGCTTTTGCCAGGGTTTGCACCAAACGCGATTGGTGCAAACTGCTATCAATTGTGGGCAATGATGACGACTCACCCAAGGCGGGAACTGTTTGACGTTGCCCGCCTACTTGAGATCAAACGTTACAGCAATTGATCCAGGATCAGATTCGTGGATTCGGTGAGCCGTTGGTCACGCGGTCGCAGATCCGGGTCGAAGGCCTCACCCGTGATGTGCTGTAATCCTTGGATGTAGCGGACGGCGATTTCGTTTGCCTGCTCATCAGTGAATTGTTGACCTTTCTCCTTGACCATGCCCCGCGCAAATTCCTTAGAAAAGGAGACCGGCTTGCCGTCGCGGGTCAGGACGTTCCCTTCATCGTCGAGCCTCCAGAAACGCGACGAGTCCATGGTGTACAGCTCATCCGCAGATACGATTCGCCCCTCCGCATTGATTCCGTGTTCGGTCTTCGTATCAACCAGAACCATTCCCTTTTCGGACAGGTATTGGGTTACGACACCAAACGCCATGAGAGAGGCATTACGCATTTGGGCGTACTGGCCTGCCGTGCAGGCGCCGCTTTCGATGAGATAAGCCACATCGGTGGTGCGGTCGACCTTCTCTTTGGTGCTCGGAGTGTCCATGAGATAGGGAAGCCGACCATTGGGTTCGAGAGCGGCGACGTCCAGCTGATGGCCGGCATAATCCATGACGCTCTTTCCCTCTTCCTTTGCGACCAGCCAATGTTGATACAGCGAAGTGGAGGTCGAGCTCTCTGCCATGAAAAGCCTGAGCACGTTTTCGACCATCAATAGATTCAGATTCTCGGCTGGGATCACGGTGGAAGCAGGCGAAAGATCTTCGACGTTGAACTGTGAGGAGCCGAGTACTGGCTTCACCAGTTGGTGCATGTGGTCGTGATTGAAGGCTAAGACCTGGTCCTTGAAAGGAATCGCACCGCGGTTTACATCGTGGGTTGAGATGCGGTTATTTCGGAACATCAGGCGGAGCGGCTTTCCGCACGCTGTTTTCAGATCGTCGCCAAATACAGAGTCGGACACCTTGCCCTCAAGCACCGTGCAGCCGCTGAGTCGCGGCAGGTCGCCATCGGCAATCAGTTGTTTGATCGGCCGGCCTTCATTGACTGCAGCCCCGTGGGCCGCTACCAGTTCGCGAATTTCCCGTTCATTAAGCATGACAAAACCTGGACTTCTGGAGTGACATTCGGATTGGTTCGTTGGGATGCGGAATCGATAGGTTCTTCACAAGCGTCCGCGTTGCGCACCGGAAACGTCAGCTGGTAGACGCGCGACAGCATTTTGGCTGCCGAGACGACAGTTGAACGTCCGAAAAAGTACGGCCAACGAGATGAGGACATCGAGCTCCCAGCTCAGCGTCCTGGACGAATTTTAGACGATGTTCTCTTCGAGCAACAGGATCCCTGGAAAGGGGACGCGAGGATTTCTTCCCGTAACCAGACGCAGAAAAAGCGGAAGGATCAATTTGAGCTGCCTCGAATTGATTTTCCACGTGAAAACTCAAGTTTCCGATCGGCGACGATTTAACGTGTTGGGCTGCGAGTTTCATGACCGGGGTTCGCCGAAGTCGGGGTGGTAGGGCAGCTATTGTTCTTTTTTCTTTCCCATCTTCACAGTGCACGCTGCTGATGCACGCTGCTGATGCACGCTGCTGATGCACGCTGCTGATGACAACGACGTCGTAATCGCGATTCAACTCTGCCACCGAACTGATGCCGATGATCGGAGGCTGATGCTTATCGAGTGGGTGGGTGATGGCCGCATTCGTGCCGTCGCACCTCGGAGGTTAGACCGAAGTGATTTACCGAAGTGATTTGAGGTGTGGTCAAGTCACAAACATTGCAATCACTGCTGTGCATCCGCGTTCAATCCGACTTTCTCCAGGGGACCATCCGGCCATTCAGAAGCAGGCCGATATAGGTCCAACGCACAAAAGCCTGATAGCTCGCGATTAAGACCACAGTGGTAAAGGTGCAGACAAAGGTGAATTTCAGAATGGCCGGATCATCCCAGCGACTCACCCAATATTGGACCAGAATGAGGACTGGGACATGGACCAAATACATCCAATAGGATGCGTCGGAAACGTAGCGAACCCACGCTCGAGAGGTCGAGAAACAACGATGGAACAGACCTAGAAAACCAAAGCACATTAACCACGCGTACAAGACCTGCACGACGCTGAACAAGACGCGATCTAGGAATCCCTCTGGCCCCATCAACATCAGGCCCAAAGGATAGACCACAATAAGCCCGATCAGTAGTTTTAACCACCAAAGTTGTCCCACCTCAACCCGTTCATCATCGGAGGTGAAATACAACGCCCCATAAGCGAAGAAGATGGCGTAATAGGCAAGCACTGCGGGCAAAGGGAGGAAACCCATCGAGGTGTCTGCACCGAAACCCATCGGTTGCGTCATGAAGAATTGAGGCACTGCGGTGAGCGGAATTAACCAGGTATAGCGGCGCCAGCCCGAAATCAAGCTTTTTGGCAGACTCGGGATTTTCAATGAGGAAGCCAGCTTCACAATGATGGCGAAGCCGACCACGAACCAACAGAGAAAATACAGAAACCAAAGGTAAAGCCAAACGGGAATGTAGAACAGAACAAAAATTAGCACCCCAATGATCGTCTGAGGATCGTTGGCTGAACTTGTCATGACCTCCGACTCACGATTGAATTCTGTCGCCAATACATCGGAGATTTTCTGCCGTCCGTTGAAAACATCTGTTTTGTTAATGGGTATTTGAAACGAAGAGGCAATGGCAGAGGTCGTCTCCCAGTCGATTGCCAAATACCATTCGACTGTCTCGCCATTGTTGTTTATTGCGTCAAGATCCGCCCCCGCTCGCATCAGAGAAATGGCCGCTTCGCTTCGACCATAAAAACACGCCACCTGCAGCGGGGTTGAGCCAAATGGATCCCTCTGATTCAGGTCCCCACCCTGGTCAATGTAACGCTGAATTTCGGCGATGTTCGAGAAGATAATTGCCTCGAAAATATCGACTTTGTCCTGCTCTTCCGCCTCTATTTCGTCCACTGAGTCCGTCACTTTTGAAGTAACCTGCGTCGAATCATTGGTTTCAGGCTCATGCGAACCAACGTAGATATTTACCATCCAATTCAAAGGGACGAGCGTAAACATGCCAATGACCAGGGGCAGTAAAATTCGCAGTGACCGATGCTTCAACAACGCTGCCATGCCCCTTTTTTTCCACAGCATGGTGGTAAAGAAACCACTCACAAGGAAAAAGAGAGGCATTCGCCACCCATGAATGGAGCCCAGCAAGATGGAAAACCAGATATTCGCCTCGACATCCTGAACGCCCCACAAGACGTTAACACCCGGTACAAAAGAGACCATGCCGTGTAACATGATCCCCATTAACATCGCAAAGGCTCGGAGTGCATCAAGGTCGCATCTTCGCGGATTCTGGTTCATCATGCGGGATGTATCCTAATCAATTAAACGCGCTCAGTGCCATTGACCGTGGCCTCCACGATGTGCTGCCAAAGCGAGGCATTTTAACCTCCGACCTATTGAACACTATCCATTCACAACATCCGACAAGAATCGAGATACTCGTCTCCAGTGAAGCGATAGGTGGCTTCCTTTCCCCCCAGTCATTCCGAGGTCTCCAGCCTCTCCTACCATTTACTGACGGTCAGGTCGGAATTGGCCAATAGAAAAGCGACGGCCACATGCAACCCAATTGCTGGCAGCGTTCGCGAGGATTTCGGTAGCTTAGATTATTAACATTTGATTCGATATCACCCACGCTAAATTTGTAGGAATGTGTATCAGATTGTGTCCCGTTTCAATAAGTCGGTGTTGCTGCTCGACACGTTGAGTCGATAGATGACTCAAAGGAATTCGTCTGGCCCATCTCGTATTTCGACGAGACTCTAGCCACTGCGTTTTTTCAGGCCTTAAGGTTTCTCGGGGGAAGGGGCTTTTCCGCGCAGTAAAAAAGAGGCAGCCGATAAGCTGCCTCTTTTTGTTTTGATTTTACTTCGTGCGATCGGCTTAGCGACGTCGACGATGTAAGCCCAGGCCAGCCAAGCAGGCCATCCCTAGCAACGTCAGCGAGGTTGGTTCGGGAACTCCTGGCGGCCACTGGCCACCCTCCTCGCCACCTAGGTAGTTGTAGGTCGTCTGCACGTCGACAATCTCGAATCCGGCTTGCGTTGAGTGCGTGGAACCCGGAACTGACTGTAGCATCACATACTCGGCCAACCCCTGCCCAAAATAATGACCATCAGGGCCCTTTTGGCTCCAATATGCGTCCCAGTCGTCCATTTGGGGATCGCCGTTTTCGTCGAGGTTCTGGTAGTGCCAATCATAAGTGTATCCAATTCCTGACCAGGGGAAGTTGCCCTCGGGATCGTTATCACTCCACCATTCACGGTAGAAGTCACTGTAGGTATCAAAGGGGATTGGCTCTGTTTCACCGTCGGCGATGTCACCTACGATGCGTCGAAAAAATCGACGGGCTTTCGTGCCTGGATTCTTGTAGTTTTTACCTACTAAGTTATCGTTCCATTCCTGCGACCACTCTGGATCCGGCTTCCACCCCGCCAAACCCTCGGGGGTATCCGTTTCAATGAACGGAGCGCTTTCTGCAATCGTATTACTGATCCATTGGTTTCTGTTGGGACGAAAGAATGCATCTTCATCGACCCACATTGTCACAATGTAATTGTTTGCATACCCAGCCTGGGTGCTGCCCTGTAAAGGGTCGTAATTCATACCGAGGGCTGCGGCGATGCGCGCATATGGGCTGTTGTTAGTAGCTGACCCATCGGGATTCGCTGCAGTTGGAAGTTCGGACAACGCCCATTGGTTGTTGCGAACCGTAAGGTACTGATACAGCCCATCTTCTTCCTTCGTCGCACCCGCTTTAGCAAGCCATGGAGTGGATGAAGAATTGAATTGTGCGTTGGCTTCTGGGATTAAACCCGTTTTATAGGGTTCCCAATCTGATCGTTTCTTCACCTTGAATAAGTATGCTTCTGCAGGACTACTACCATCCTGAGCTGGGACCGACAAGCCTTCCAGTAAAGAATGTTCCTGGCCAACCCCGAAGATATAATCGTTGTAACCAAAGTTGTAGGTCATCTTGGCTTGGGTTACTTGTTGACCCTCTCTCGTAATAGTTCGAGTTTGGCCAGGTTTGGAAAGAAAGAAGTTTCGGTTAGCGGTGTTTGACATGCCCGGACCACCATCTGTACCGGCTCCATAATTTTGGAAGATGTTGAGGCTCGTAGACGAGTAATTATGGTTCGAGTAACCCTGGAAACCGATGTCTCCGGCACGGCTTTCAGTCGTGCTGTTAAGCAGAATCGCGATGCATAAGAAGGCGGCTGAAGCCGCGGCAGTTTTTGAGCGACTGCGTAAGGTGATGATTGCTTCTTTAGGTCTCTTCATTAGCGTATCCCCAGGGGTGTGTTTTCTGAGTTGGTCTTAGGTCTGGCGGATTACAGTCGACAAAAATTTTGTTGCGACAACTGCCCCAAAATCGATGCGTTAGATCAGGGCGATTAAAAACAATTAACGCCGAGTATGAAGGACGCTTGACTACCGCGCGCGACGACATTCGTCAAGCTAGAGCGACGAGATAGACCGGTCAATGGGTAAACTGACCGTTGTTTCTTAAATTGCCTCTTCTTGTTGTCTGAGCTTTTTGGGGTGACAAGCATTCTTTGCGAATCCTATTGTTCTCGAAGGAAGCAAGAACAAATCTTCGAGGGGCTTTATTTGCATTTTCGTCGATCTGCTTGATCGCGTTAGGCAATTCCGATTTGACAGTGTCGATGACGCCCTAGCCGTTGTCGTTGATGCTGCAAGCCTTGGCGTGCTTCCGAGGCACGCGTTGTGTTTCTCGATACGAAACTCTGCAAGCGACGGCCTCATAGGGTTCACATGAAATACGAAAACATTCGTGGGTGATCTCTGCACGGTCGCGATGGCTAGGGAAATAGCAAGGGATTACGAGTGCCTCCTGCGATTAGGTAAAAGAAACGAAACAATAGAGGCCTGATCAAGGGACTGCTCTACTGAGATGCCGGGTACGTGACCCTTCTGGCAGCGGCGCCCAAGAGAAAAACTGTTTGGCTTGGCACTTCTGTTGACAGCCAGTACAAGTCGGCGGAGGATAGTGGTCTCCCTGTTTAGCTGATTTAAGATTTTTCCTTGGGGATGTAAACATGAAACGTTGTACTTTTTTGCTGGTCTTGTTTTCCTTGATTTGCTCGGTTTCGGAGCTGAGTGCAACTGTCACCACACGACATTACGACTTCGAGGAAGGAGCCGCCGGAGGTGCAGCAACCGAGCTCATCGACATCACCGACGCGCTGCTTCATGAAAACGCGGATGATTTTTTTGGCTGGGGCAGTCACATTTGGATTGAAGTCTCAGGGATTGAAGCACGGCCGTTGCCTGCAGGCAATCTTGATGATGTCGTTGAGGATGTTGCGCTTGTCGCCCCATCACTTTCAGCGATTGAAGGCCAGGGACTGTACGTCGATGTTTCCGATGGCTCCGCGTTTGATAGCCCCGCAATCGGGAGTCAATTGGCAATCCAATTCGACGGCGATGCTCGCTTCGATGACTTCGATGCTGGAGGTGGGTCCCGAGGCGTTTACGTGAATCCAAGAGCTTTCGAGAACGGCGACGATGTCGAAGGCAATGTCTCAGAGAGTTACAACTTGCTGACACAGGCCTGGGTCTATCCCCAAGAGAACAACGGTGAAAAACAAACCGTATGGCAGTCGGGAAGGGAGCAGGGATCCGTCAACATCACCGAAGATGGTTTTTGGCAGTTTGAAGATTTAGGTTCTGTTGGCGACCTGAATTGCTCGCAGGCCGAAGAGCCGGAAAAGCCTTACTCATGTGAAGAAGGCGAAGAAGAATTCCCCGTCGCGTTTAACGAATGGACACATCTTGGAATCTACCGAGGTGGGAATGGGGCCGAGATTTATCTCAACGGTGAACGCGTCGCCGGTAACATTAATCCGAGTCCCCCCAACCATTTTGGAAGCTTCGCCGGTCATATTACGCTTGGTGGTCGCGATGATGGAACGAACGGGTTTATCGGACTGATTGATGACTTCAAGGTTCAAGGCGAGGTATCCATTGGCGTCCACGATATGGACTTCAACTTGATCCCGTCTGTTCCTGGTGACTACAACGAAAACGGTGCCCTTGACGCTGGTGACTTGGACTTTATGTCACAGGCGATCATCGGCGGAGAAAACACTGCCGACGCCAATGGTGATGGCGTGACGGACGCAGCTGACCGCCTGTTCTGGGTTGACCAGCTGCAAGGTTCGTACGTGGGTGACTCGAACTTCGATGGTGAGTTCAGCAGTACTGACCTTGTTCAAGTGTTCACGGAAGGCAAGTATGAGACGGGCGAAGATGCCGGTTATGCCCAAGGTGACTGGGATGGCAACTTGAAGTTCGATAGTGGTGACATTGTTGCAGCCTTTACTGCTGGTGGATATGAGTTAGGTCCTCGGGCTGCGACCGCAGTTGTTCCGGAACCGGCTACGACAACTTTACTGATGCTGGCTGGCCTGTCGCTGCTCGGCTTGCGTCGCCGCCGATAAGTTTGATCGATCTCGCATCGGTGCGATCTGCGAATACGACAGATCTGATTCAGACATACAAAACGCCCTGGCAGATTTGCCCGTCGGTCAACAATCGCCTTTAGATCGGCGTCGATTGTGACGTGTTCCGAATCAACTGCTGCGCCACCTTGGGGTATGCGTTAATCATCGCCAGCGATGCGCCGCAGGTATGCCGCGATCGAACGCAGTTAATTTGGGTGGCGTTTTACGGTCTCCGAAGGGTTGCCTCTCAATCCGTAAAACCGCCGAATTTTCTCTGCATCTTGGCAGTCTCAATCCACATGCACCAAACTCTGCTCATTTTTCCAAATCAAATTTTCAAGCGACATCCAGGGCTCAAAGAAAACCCGAACTCGGTGGTTCTCATTGAAGATAGCCTGTTTTTTGAAGATGCCAAATACCCTGCTAAATTTCATAAGCAAAAACTGTGGATGCACCGGGCGAGCATGAAACGCTATGAGAAGATGCTGTCGGATGAAGGCCACAATGTGATCTATATCGAACACGATCGTCGACCTAAATCTCTTCAAAGATGCCTCGAGAAAATCTGCAAAAAAAAGAAGCAGCGTTTACTCGTCATGGACCCCATAGACTTCGTTCTAACAAAGCGTTTGAAACGGTTTGCGTCGGCCCACTCATTCATCGATCTGCGAATGATTGACTCGGAAGGGTTCCTGAACTCCTCCTCGCAAAATGCCGAATATCGCTCAGGGAAAAAGGGGTGGTTCATGGCGGATTTTTATAAATGGCAAAGGCGGCGACTAAACGTTTTGATGGAGGGTGATGAACCCGTAGGTGGTAAGTGGAGTTTCGACGAGTCCAACCGAAAGAAAGTGCCTAAAAAATTGCTCAGCGAAGTACCTGCGATCCCCACTGTAAAACGGGATGAAATCGATTTATTGGCGCGTGACTACATCAATGAGAATTTCTCAAAGAACCCGGGCTCACTCGAAGATCTCATTTACCCAACTTCGCACGCAGCCTCCACGAGATGGCTCAAGCAGTTTCTTGAAAATCGATTTCAGAGTTTCGGTGATTACGAAGACGCCATAGTCGAGGGCGAATCGTGGTTATGGCACAGTGTCCTAACGCCAATGCTGAATGTGGGTTTGTTGACCCCACGACAGATATTGAAGACGACCCTTCAATATTGCAACCAACACGACGTTCCCATTAATTCCGTTGAAGGCTTCCTTCGCCAAGTCATTGGTTGGCGAGAATTCATGCGGGCCTCCTATGAGGATTTAGGCGTGGTAATGCGTTCAACCAACCACTGGAAACACCAGAATAAAATACCACCGTCTTTCTACGAGGGCACAACCGGGATTCTTCCCATCGACGACACAATTCACCGCATCCTCCGAACGGGTTATTGCCACCACATCGAGAGATTGATGGTGCTAGGTGGTTTTATGTTTCTCTGCGAATTTCACCCGGACGAGATTTATCGATGGTTCATGGAAATGTTCGTCGACAGCTATGACTGGGTCATGGTACCGAATGCCTATGCCATGAGCCAAAATGCAGATGGCGGCTTGATAACCACCAAACCCTACTTTTCCGGTTCGTCCTACGTTAGAAAAATGAGCCACTATAGAGCTGCGCCTTGGTGTGAAATATGGGATGGGCTTTACTGGCGATGGATATTAAAGCAATCGGATCAATTAGCCAAAAACCCCCGCTGGGCGATGATGTGCAGCATGGCCAAGAAGATGGATGCGAAAAAGAAACGCACCCATCTAAAAAACGCTGAATCTTTCCTAAATCAGTTTGAATCGATTTAACTGCAGCCGCTGATCTATTTCCCACCGCCAGCACAAAGAAGCATTTCTCCGAGTTGCACAGTAACCTCCGAGAATGCGACTATGCTACGTCCGATATGGGACCGCCGATTTTTTTCCCATAGGCGGCGATTCATATGGGGCTACGGCAACTCATGAGTTGCATGCCTACTCTGCCTCCGGAATTACTGACCTTGATCTTCAATTTGATGGGCTGGAATGGTTGCTGAGTGATCTCGTGACATTGACCGGTGCTGCTTTTTTGGTTGGACGTAGACCTAGCTACAGGTGCAACGCCAACGCGTCCCCGTTTCATGTTTGAGCCTGGAGGCCAATCTGAAGGCTATGTTCTCATGATCGGTGATATCGTAGGTACCGATACCGTAACATTTTTACCTATATCAGCAATTGGTATAGACGGTCCTGAGATTGTAGCAGACAGCCTGACCATCACCCGTTCAGATCCTGACCCCATTCCCGAACCAGCCTCGGTGATCACTTGGACCTTGCTTGGCGTCGTTGGCTGTAGCGCTACTTGGTGGAAGCGGCGTCGCCGAGCTGGTTGATCAGCAAATCTATGTAGCAGTGAAATCAATGCCCTGTCTGTGGATCTCCGTCGTCCAAGAGATCAGCTGGGTCAGCTTCCAGTTTGTGACCACTCTCTTGGACTTCGCTCCCTCGGCACCCAACATAATCCGAACCTTTTATTTCGATTTGCAGGTGAAAAGCTGAAAACATCAATTGGATTCAGCGCCGTCGCTGCCCACTAAATTGCCTTCGTTGAATGCGCCGCATTGACCGGTAATCAACCTACACCCACAAAGGAAATTGAATTACACGCCTCCCAAGACAGAGCGATCTGAAGCTGTACTGCGGGTTAAATTCTCGGCTTGACCAATAGCTAGATACCACACGAATTAAATGGCTGATCTGCTGTGTCAATCATTCAGAGTAAATACGTTAATATTTGTTGATAGATATTTATGAACCCGATAGTCTATGGCTAATGCAGGCGGAGAATGGACACTTCGAATTCGATCTAACACTCGCAAGGATGCCTCAGGCATGCAACGACGAACACTTTCCTGCCTCATATCTCTGGCAAGTTTCTCCCTTCTCTTGGCTCTACTTAGTTCCGCTGATGCGAGCGTAACGACGTTCGGCACCGGTAGTAACCAGTTTGATATGACGTTCGTGGAGATCGGCAATCCAAACAACCCCGGAGATACCACCGGCAAGCCTAACCCAGCTGGTTCAGTAGCGTACCAGTACCAGATGGGAAAGTACGAAGTCAGTGAGGGGATGATCGACAAGTTTAATGCTTCACAGTCGCTGACGATCGGGCACGGTTCCCGGGGCGCTGATAAGCCCGTTACGAGTGTAACCTGGAATGAAGCAGCGCGTTTTGTGAACTGGATGAATACCAGTCAGGGCCATCAGGCTGCTTACAATTTCACGACGAATGGTGTTAATGACAACATTGCCCTCTGGAGCTCAGAGGAGGCTTGGCAATTGGGCGGTGAAAATCTCTTTCGCCACAAGGACGCCTACTATTTCCTGCCGAGCACGGACGAGTGGTACAAAGCGTCCTATTACGAACCGGTGAGCGAAACCTATTTTGACTATCCCAGCTCGGATGGGTCGAAACCAACAGCAGTCGCCAGCGGTACAGCTCCGGATACGGCGGTATATGATCAAACAGCTCCAGCGGACGTCACTCAAGCCGGTGGCTTAAATCCGTATGGCATCATGGGCATGGCCGGCAATGCTTCTGAGTGGGAGGAATCGTGGTATTACGCGTCGAATAACACTGTATCGTCTGCACGCGCTTCCCGCGGTGGTTATTGGAGCGACGGCGGTACCATATCGTCAACGAATCGATACAGTCGACTCCCGGACAACGGTAGCATCTACTTTGGTTTTCGGGTTGCAAGTGTTGTCTCAGCCGACGACGAAAATGTGATTCCAGAACCGGGTTCGCTGTCGGTGTGGAGTCTGCTAGGACTAGCCGGTTTTCACGTGATTCGGCGGTTTAAAAAATAGCCTTCAAATAAGCCACGGCTGTTCCCCATTTGCCATTCGCTTGCCGGGAAAATTGACCGGTTCAAAATTTTTTGGGGCAGGGTGCCTAGCAACGAAGACGCCCAACTCGCAAAGCACGTGACTCCAGTAAGTCTGCAGAGCCTAGTCGCCCACGACCTGAACGATGGGGAAAACTTCTGAATGCGGCAACGGTCGGCATCGCGTCATGGTTCGGGCCGCTGACACTTGGCTGTATAAGATTCAAAAGGTCAATCAATTGCAGTCGCAGTTCTGGCCAGGGAGAAAATCGACTCTCCTTGGCCCACGTGCTTCCTGATTCATCGAATCAACTTTGAATTGTTTCTGCTCCTAATTCATGCCTGACCATCGAAGTCGACTATTTCTTGGCCTTGGCACTAGTGGTAATCACACGGTCTGGACTGTCTTTGCCAACCTTGATGGTAAATTCTCTATTCAGTGGGGCATGGGGAGTGAAGAAACTATTATGGGCCCTGATTGTATAGAGAACTTCATCGGTCTCATTGTCGACTAATTGAACTACGGGATGAGCATAATCGAATTGGAACTCTTTCATTTTTCCCCACGACCGCGGGTGGTAATTGTCCAACTGCGAAATGGTGCGCGGCCAACCGGGATATTGCTGAGCATCATCGCTGGTGATGTCTACATTCCGCGGCCAACATTCCATCGTGATTTCTCGAGTTTTCGTGTTAAGTCGAACAATGCCAAAACCAGCGGATCGAGTGTTCAGGATATTTCCGGCAGGTTTCTTTTCGGGATTGGCAGCCGCGTAATTGGTCACTTTATTACCAAAGCCATCGAGATGATCACCGGTATATTCTGGCATGTTATCTTCTCGATTTGCACCAGCCTCAAGTGGCGCCCACCAACGCAGATATAAGTTCGCAATTGAGGGGACACAAAAGGACCAAATCGCATCGCGATGTTCGTTGACTCCATGGTGAAAAATAGTTGCCAGGTGTTGGTCCCCTGCCAGATGAAATGCAAAACCTTTCCTCAGAGCGTCGATGGCTCGGTTTCGACCTGATTGAGGCCAGCCATTGGAGTCCATATCAGCATGCAAGCGGCCACTAGCACTTCCGTGAATATGAGCTCCGCCACAAAAAATAGTTTGTGATAACGCAACTTTCATCTTGGCGTTCTGCCAATCTTGAGTCCAAGATTTTAGAAAGGCAAGTTGTCTCTTTCCTAACAGAATCGCGCCTTCGACATCAACACTTACCGGGTCGTATTCAGGATTCCGGATGTGATCTGGGCGTGGCCCCTGTTTGGGCACCCGACCAGCTGGCCCTGTTTTGAACTTGCGATCTTCGAGAATAGCAAAGTCAATGTTTCCCCAATTGAGATTCGTAAAATAAACACTAATGTCTTGTCCGATTTTGTGCGGATCGGCTGGGTCGGGAAGATGACTCGTTTGAGCTCTTTCAACCTCTTGCACATATAAGCCTGGCTGCGCGTAACCACCATCCGCTGCACCGCGAAGTGTTGAGATCTTGCCACTCTCTCCCCAGAGGTTCGGTTGACCAACGTCGTGATCATCGGGTAAGCAAATGGTGGGGCGATCTTTGATGATATCCCCAAAATCCCTTCCGAATTTGAGCCATGCAGCATAGTGACGTTTGTGGTCGTAAACTTGGTCACCGGCAAAAAAAAGAATATCCGCATTGATTCTTTGGATGTTATCCAGAATATCCTGTCGCGAAATATCTCCGCCGTGAGCAGGCATAATCGAATTACCAGTAAACCCAGCTACGACGATCTCATCCTTGTCTGTGGGGTTTCTACGAATGGTGCCTTCATAGACCGCTTGCTCACCATGGCGAACTCGATACTGCCACGTGTTGGCGTCATCCCATTTTGCGACGCGAAAAGGTGCTGTCCAACCTTGTTCGATCACTTCCGTCTGGGCGACTTCGACCCAATTACCTTCTTTTTTGATTTCCAGTCGGGCGAGCCTCGCTTCGTCATTCTTCAAGGGATAAAGCTGGGCTGTCAATTTCAGCGTCTGATCATGAACGGTATACAGCGCGAAACAAATGACATCTTTACGGTCAACTTCGGGAATCGATAAATCGACCCTTCTCCGGTTTTGGCCCACAACGGTGTTGGCGATAAGCAAGATTATGAGTGATGCAAATATTCGATTTCTCATGGCTGATCCAAATTGCAAGATGTTTTTTCAACGATATTTGAGTCGAGAATGATTCATTTTGCGGTTGAAGGTAAGGTCATATCCTTAGTCTCTAATGTTAAGGAACCAAACGAATGTTGTACTTTGGTGTAGGTCCAATACAAATACAAGAAAAGTGGAATAAAAAAGTGCGGCGCCCGGTAGGCTGACTCATGCAGAAATTGATCCGCTCCCCAGTAATTTAATTCCCAGGACATACCGGCGACAGGCCGCGCTGCAGCGGTGACGATACCCCAAATCATCGCGTATAAAGCGGATGAGCGGCGAAGGAAAGGGATCAAGACACCAAAGCAAACAATAAAGTCCAGCACGCCAGCCACTAGCAAAAATAATTTTGACGAATCGTAATCCCATCCAATCACTACACGAGTCATCCCCACAAACGTTGCTGGGGTTGGCCAAAGTCCAACAGCGTAAAGTCCATGTCCGCCGAATGTCATCATGACTGCGATGATGGCAGTCATGGTCGTGATTCGATTTCGAACACCTATGGACAACGCCATCACTAATAGAATCGGGCTTAAGATTTGGCCTCCCTGCTCGATTAACATCGGTAGCTCGAATCCTGACCGTATGTATTTGGCAACTGCTATAGCTAACATGAATAGGCTACCCGATGTTAGCAGACATAGTTGAATCCAAGAATTTCGTCTCGCAGTAAAGCTGAGGACGGCATTTGCCACGCATATCCAGCCAATCCATTGAATGCATTTCTGAATCAACCCATCATTCGCACCCGTTCCTGTGAACTCTTCCCAGCTGTAACCGAATTGTTGAAACCATTCAAATGAAGCTTCGCTCCACAAGATGGATGCATAAGAAGGCTCCCAATAAAGATGCCCCCATGCCCAACCGGCAAAGCAAAAAAAATTACCGATGCGTAAGCAGTACTCCAGGACTTGCGTTTGCCAATTGCTTGCTTCTGCCTTTGCTTGGTCTGATTGAATTGTCATCTGCTACGAAATCCCCGCGTAGGGAATTAGCCAAACGAAGGGTTGTTAAACACGATCCAATAATTGATCGCTGTCGCAAAAAGCAGCCACGCAAGGTACGGGATTAGGCAAATGCCAGCAAATTTGGAAACTCGGAAATAAGTCACCACCATCGCGGCCAACACAATGTCCAGAACAATTATTGTGCCCAACGCAAAATCAGGTCTGGCAACTGAAAAAAACAATAGAGACCAACCTGCGTTCAAGACAATCTGGCATCCATAAAGAATGAGTGCGATTCCGGTCAGTGTCATCGATTGCTCGGGGCCTTGTAAAATCAGTTTCCAAGTGCCCATTGCCAACAAAGTTAAAATCAGAACCCAAGCAGGTGTAAAGACCCAAGCTGGTGGTTGAAATGGTGGAAAGCGAAGCTCCTGATACCAAGGCCCGATCCCCAGTGAAGTAAGCAATCCACCGAGTATTAAAATGATGAAAGAGATCCCTAGTAAACCAAAGAGCAATCCGCGACTTTGTTTGGGATCGTTTGTTGACGGAACGGTTTTTGACATGGCCTGACAATTTAATGAGGTAAACGGAAAGATGAGGCCTCAATTAAGGACCTTAGTTTTTTAGGATATTTTGGTCCAAGATTGATTTCGCACGGGACTCCCAGCTGGTGCAATTGAAATGGTTGGATAATCCTCTCCTTGCTCTGAAGGTTTTCCAGAGGGAAGGCAGACAATTGTTCCATCCTGACAAAACCAAGTTGCTTTTGCTTGTTAAAGATTGACCTACACCTTGTCTCTATATTTTAAAGTGATTGACTCAGATTTTTAAAGAGCGACGGTGAATCTTATCAGCATTGCAAACCAGAGAATGTGCAAAGCATGCGACTAATTCTTACCGTATCTAATAATCGGTACGTTGAAATCGCTGATGGTCGGTGTGGAGCTTGCTGGGACTAGCTGGTTTCCACGCGGGTCGTCGGTTTGAAAATAGCCTTCAAATAAGCCGCGGCTGTTCGCCATTTGCCATTCGCTTGCCTGGGAAATTGACCGGTGTAAAATTTCTGGGGCAGGGTGCCTATCAACGAAGACGCCCAACTCGCAAGGCACGTGACTCCAGTAAGTCTGCAGAGCCTAATCGCCTACGGCAATCGTCCGAGCGCCCCGTATTGCTGCATGAAAGAGCTGCTACGCATTGCTTTCGCCAAAACTTTCCGGCTGTGATTGTGAAGTGTTTTGATTATCCCTTTTCGGATCAATCATTTCGGGATCGGATCTTGGAGAGTTTGAATCTGCTGATTGGGACATGTCGGCCGGCACACGCAATGGCTATCGGGAAGCTTGGATTGGCTTTGCGAATTGGTGCGTCAAGACAAGTCGGCTGTTGAGTAATCCGCTGTCGAACTTACCGAAAGCTGACGCCAAAGCGGATTGCCGGCGAAAGCGGCGAGCGCTGACCGAAGACGAACTGACGCGGCTACTCGATGCCGCACGCCGGTGACCACTGCAAGACGCGCTGACGATTCGCCGCGGGCCGAACAAAGGCAAAGCGATTGCAAAAGTAAGCGAAAGCCGGCGACTTGAACTAGAACGGCTCGGCCGAGAACCATCGCTGATTTACAAAACGTGTCTACTGACCGGGCTACACAAATCGGAACTCGCTTCGCTCACTGTCGGACAACTGGAACTCGACGGACCAATGCCATTCGCCGTGCTTGACGCTTCGGATGACTAGAGCCGCCGGCGAGCCGATCCCCGACGAGTTGGAAATGCCTAAGTCCCTCCAGATCCTCGCATTCCCGTTCCGCGAGTTATCCTTTCTCGCGAGAATCAATCCGCTTTCCCACTGCGTCGCCCCTGATTTTTTGCAAATCAAAATGGCATATTGACGCACCCAACATATGCAGCCGCTGCCCAATCTAAAAAAAGCCTCGCGTTTGGAGCGAAGCTCTATTTGAGGTGAACATTCGTGGGTGACAATCGCTCGTCACTGTTGATTAACGTCGGTGACGTAGAAAGGCCAACATGCCAAGTACCAGCAGCGCCAAGCTTGATGGCTCAGGAACCGCTGACACGGCACCACGTGGCCCGATTTCGTACCCGCCACCAGTCAAGGCGATAATGAAGTCCGTTGAACTGAATTCTTTGTCACCGTTCCAGTCACCGTCGGCCCAACCGGAATTAGCCGGAATCCCGTCTTCGTATTCTCCAGTAATTAAGATGGAAATAAAATCAGTTGAGTTAAATTCACCATCCAAATTTGCGTCGCCAAAATAGGTATTGAAGCCGTCTGGAGCAGCACCCTCAATCAATGCGGCACGGTCCGCTTGGGTTGCAGTGCCGTCCAAAACCTGCTGGCTCATCGCGTCAATGTCAGCCGCGTCACAAACGCCGTCCGCGTTAACGTCACAACCCAATGACGGAGCAGCTACGAAATACTTATCGTTGAAATAGTTCTGGACGTCTTCGCCCACGGTGGCATCCTGGTAAACGAGGATCTCGGCAATGTGACCGCTCCAGTCCTGAACAAGCCCTTCACTACTGCCGATGCGGAAATCGTTGTTACCGTTGTAAGATGGCGGCCACGGACCACCGTCGTCTACGGCGATCTCATCTCCATTGACGTAGGTGTACTTATCACCGGTGCCATCGCCGTTGCCATACCAGAGCGCGGCCACGGAGATAGGCTCGCCAGGGTTGTAGTCCTCTAAACGCGACTCGAGACTGGCCGATCCTGCGCTGGTCCAAAACTTGAATGAGTTGGCAAGGCTATCGCTGATTCCCAAACCAAAGCCCGTGCTGCTGTTAAAATTCGTCACCAGCCAGCTCGACTGCTGATTGCGTGGCACGACGACGCTGAAGATGGAGAACTCGTCATCGTCATTAAACTCGGCATCAAACTGGGGGCCGTAGCTGAAACCGGCATTATTTCCATAGTGCCCGCCATCCAGGTGCACCGTCGGGAAACGCCCGGCGGGAAAACCAAACGAGGAAACCGAGGCACCGCCGCCGTTGTTCCCGGGGGTAAGCAGACCGGTTTCATCGGCCCAGCCTGTCACGACATTCCCATTTGAGACAACGCCAGAACCACCGGCATCAAAATGATAGAGGGGAGTTCCAGGCGGATTCGCAAATAGCATCGGACTACTTACAAGAAAACACACCAAACATGACAGACAGGTTCTTACCGCCTTCATATGAAGATCCTCCGAGGTAAATTAACGAATCTTGTTTTAAAATCAATTGCCCGATGTTGTCCGCGGTGATCAGCCCTTCGATCTCTAACCAATGAGTAGAGCGTCCCCATTTTCATCTTAATTGATCTTCAAAAAAAAGGGCGAACAGCGCGGCTTTTCTTCGCACTGATCGCCAGAATCTGTTGAAAAAAATACCTTAAATTGAATACTGACTATTTTTTACGTCGAAAGCCAATGAGTCCAATTGCTGCCATGGCCAGTAGTGTAAAACTACCGGGCTCGGGCACAAAGTACTTATCGTTGAAATAGGTCTGGACGTCTGCGCCCACGGTGTCGTCCTGGTAAACGAGGATCTCGGCAATTTGACCGCCCCAATCCTGAACAAGCCCTTGGGCACTGCCGATGCGAAACTCGTTGTTTCCGTTGTACGAAGGAGCTCCAAGCCCCGGGTTTGTGTCGGAGGCGATCTCAATTCCATTGACGTAGCTGAACTTCTCACCGCCGCCACTGCCGTTGCCAGACCAGACCGCGGCCTGGGAGATAGCCTCACCAGGAGTGTAGTCCGCTTGACCCGAGACGAGAGCGGCCGATCCTGCGCTGGTCCACCACTTGATTTCGTTGGCCAGGCCATCGCTGATTCCCAAGCCCATGCCCGTGCCGCCGTTGAAATTCCCCACCATGAATCTCGACTGCTGATTGTTTGGCACGACGACGGCGAAGATGGAGAAATCGTCATTGGTACCGAATTCGGTAGCCACCTGGCGACCATAGTTGAAACCGGCGTTATTTCCATAGTGACCACCATCCAGGTTCACCGTCGGGAAGGTACCGGCGGGAAAATCAAACGAGCCCAAAGTGGCACCGCCGCCGTTGGTTCCGGCGGGAAGCAGACCGGTTTCATCGGCCCAGCCTGTCACGACACCCGCATTTGAGACAACGCCCGAACCAGCGGCATCAAACTGGTAGAGGGGACTTCCAGGTGGAATTGGATTTGCGAAAAGCATCGGACTGCTAATCAGGAAACACACCAAACACTGCAGAAAATTTCTAATCGCCATTAGTCTACTCCTCAAGATGTACATTAACGGGCCTTACTTGAAAAACATTCCCGATGTTACCGGAAGTGAGTGAAAAGCTTATTGATCTCACCACCGGATGGGTTGGGACTGCGCCTTATCTAAACGGCCTAAGGCAGGCAAAGTTAGACTTAGACAAGGTCTTCGTACTTCTTCGAAATTAACGAGCAGCTGATGAACATTCAATAAAAAAACGCATAAGTGTATGTGGACTGTGAAAATTTATAACGATTAAAAAACTCATAACAAAGTCCACTTGATTTTATGGTTCCGGCGGGTGAATCTCGGATTCAAGATGTCAAGATTATGAAAATGCGACATCCGATACACGATCCAAAATCGGCGGCTATGGGGGAAACGTAAAGCTTGCGAACAAAAAGCTTGCGAACAAAAAGCTTGCGAACAATAACAAGACAGCTCTTTACAACCTTCGAAACTAGAGCGGTTTAGGCAGAGAGTTCGATGCCACCGGTTCTCCCGAACTTGGAATCTTGCGTGGTATGTTGGCATTCAGCTTGCGTGGTATGATTGCCTGTAATTGGTCTAGTTCATTTCATTATTTAAACTTGAATGCAACCATGTCTCGTATGAACGGCTCTTCGATATCCCGCTTCGTTTTGACGGGTGCCCTGATAATCTTGGGGCTGTCAGACAATCGCATTGCGGTCGCCGATTGGTCTCTGCAGCCGGTCAAGGCCATGGCTCCGCCTGCGATCGAAGACGACTGGATTCGCGGTCCGGTCGATGCTTTTGTCTTGCAACGACTGAACGACAAGGGCCTTCGTCCGTCTGCCGATGCCAAACCTGAGACTCTCATTCGACGCGTTTACCTCGACATGCTCGGTCTTCCACCGACTCCGGTAGAGATCGAGGATTTTGTCCGATCGGCTCGAGACACCGATATCGACGTCGCCTACGACCGACTCGTCGATCGTGTTCTCGCTAGTCCTCGCTACGGCGAACGCTGGGCCCAGCACTGGCTCGACGTA
>Ga0163179_10000684_pt1 | contig 24069 bp, 24 predicted proteins | sample AtlANTMetagenome_FD_109643 | JGI IMG/M metagenome (GOLD analysis project Ga0163179, IMG submission 109643) | Marine eukaryotic phytoplankton communities from the Atlantic Ocean - Atlantic ANT 2 Metagenome | ecosystem: Environmental > Aquatic > Marine > Oceanic | place: North Atlantic Ocean...
AGTCCGAACCTCCGTACTTGCTCATTTGCCCACTACTTCCACAACATGAACATCTGCCGAAAGACCCATCTGCATGGACGCAGCTTCGATTCGCCCAAGGTCACGATGCATCGCCAACTCAAGCCGGAGCCTGTCGCGCTCAATCTCCATGGACTGGAGTTCGGATACAGCAACATCAAGCTCTGCTGCAGAACGCCTCACATCCACACGAGACCACACATAAAACATCAGCACGGTGACTAGAATCAAACCGTACACCGCATAGCGGAGAAGAACCGACAAAGGAAACGAACCAATCATCGGTCGTGTGCGATCTGCACCCACGGTGCCCGCCGCCATCCGAGAGGTCCAATCCATCGATGCCTGCCCTTCTACTTCGTGCATCACAGCCACCTCAGTACGCGCAGCCGCGCCGACCGAGCACGAGCATTGTCATCAGAAGATTGGATAGCTTTACGCTTCGGCAAGAAAGCCAGGGGCGGCGCGATCAGGTTTCCATAGGCATCTTTCTCTCCACCCACGCCGGCCCAGGAGAAGAACTGTCGCTTCACCATCCGGTCTTCCAAAGAATGGAAAGAGATAATCGCTACACGGGCACCTGGAGCCAACACTTCTGGCATCCCAGCTAACAACTGCTCCAACTCACCCAGTTCATCATTGACCGCGATACGAATGGCCTGAAAAGCCCGCGTTGCTGGGTGTGTTTTCGAATGCTTTTTCTTCGGCATCGCCTGGGCGATCACATCAGCCAACTCAGTGGTATCGGCATAGGGCTGGGACGCAAGAATAGCCCGCGCCACACGATACGGTCGTGGCACATCACCGTACTTACCCAAGACAACCGCCAACTCATCCAGGTCGACTCGCGCTATAAAATCTGCTGCTGATTCGCCACTATCGTTGCCCATCCGCATATCTACAGGGCCGGAGCGACGGAATGAAAACCCACGCTCAGCCGTGTCCAACTGATGAGAAGAAACCCCTAAGTCGGCCACCAGCCCATCGATTCTCTTCAGGCCCAAGGCGTCGAGATGGGTTCGAATATCCGAAAAACAACCTTCAACGGCTACAAAGCGATCACCGAAATCTGCCAACCGCTCTCGCGCTGCCTTCAATGCTTGTGGATCTCGATCGATGGCAATCAAGCGGCCAGTTGGTCCCAAACGCTCCAACAGTCGCTCAGAGTGGCCACCACCACCCAAAGTACAATCGACGATCACATCACCTGGAGCGGGCCCGATGGCATCCACCACCTCGTCCAACAGCACCGTCCGGTGCGCAAATTTCGCCCCCATCCTACTGGCCAGAAATCCTTTTTGACCTTGATTCAAGGGCTTGTTTACGGCGCTGCTCCCAGCGGTCTCGTGGCCAGATTTCGATCCAATCCAAGATGGAGATAAGAACTGCGTCCCCATCCAACCCACATTCATCACGGAGTCGTTGAGGTATTCGGATACGCCCCTGCCCATCGACCGAACAGTCTTCGGCTCCGGCAAGAACGGCATGGTGGAGAAGTTGAGTCTCTGGTTCGAAAGGGTCTCTCTCCGCAATGGGCCGCTCGATTCTTTCGACGAAATGCGAGGGCGCGAAACCGCGGATTCCTCCATCGAAAAATGTAAGCACCACTGCATTGATTCCCGCTTCCTTCAGCTTTCGACGAAGTCGTGCGGGAAGGGCTATCCGGCCCTTCTCATCGAGCTTCATGGTGACTTGGCACCGCTCTCCGAGCATCCCACCTCACACGACCGACCAGCAACAACTCCACTCGGTGCGGCTCCCACCGCATCTCCACAATACTCCACTTTGCACCACATTCAACCCATTTGATCCCCCTGGAGGCTACTTTTTTTAAAGGGAGCACCTAACTTGCTGAAATGCCTACACTTAAAAAGTGGAGCCAATTCCCAAGAAATTAGAGATTTTTTATAATCCAACCCACCCCACCCTCCGAAGAGCGTGGGGCGCGCCGGAAAAGTGTTGCCGTGTGGGAGAAAGTGGGAGAATACGAAAGTAAGTAAAAAAGGGAGAAAGGTGTCCAAGCCCATCCAAATGATCGCTCGCAACAAAAAGGCGAGGCATGAGTACGAAATTCTCGAAACCTTTGAGGCTGGCATGAGCCTGTTGGGATCCGAGGTCAAGTCTCTTCGCGGAGGGAAAGCAACCATCAAGGAGTCTTTCGTAAAGATGGAAAAAGGCGAGGCATTCCTAATGCGAGCCAACATCCAGCCCTACAGCCACGCCACCATCGAAAACCACGAGGCCACAAGACCCCGAAAGCTGCTTCTCAACTCACGAGAACTCAAAAAGCTCCACACAGGAACACGTGAGAAAGGACTCACCATTGTTCCCCTTTCGATTTATTTCAAGGGGGCGTGGGTCAAAGTAGAAATAGCTTTAGCTCGAGGCCGGAAAAGGCACGACAAACGCCAAAATCTCAAACAAAAACAGGACAAACGAGAAATCAAACAACGCACTGGATAGCCAAGAACAAAAAGAGCGCATGGATCGAAGGCACCTGTCGGGATAAAAACGGCCCGGAGCACCCCAATGCAGACTGCCGAAAACCAAGAAAAAGCAAGCCTACCCACTTCTGCGAAAGCAGCATTTGGAGCCGCAGCCATCGGCGCAGCGATTTCCATACAACAGTGGACCACTGGTGAAGAAGTCACAGCGGTATTCATCGGAATAAGCGCCCTTATTGGCCTTTTCGGCGGATTTGCCCTTCAAAAACAACCCCTGGTTGCCGGCTTGGCAGCCAGCCTCGCGGGCGTGGCCATCGCAGCCTACCTCGCTTTTTTCCCAAAGAGCGCTTCTAGTGCGTGCAGCCAAGGCAGCGACGGCAGCGCTATGGACTGCGGCGCTGTCTGGGACAATCAGTGGGCACACCTCTTCGGACTCGACACATCCCTGATTGGCTGCGCCTTTTATGCTGGCCTGTCCGCATGTCTCTTTTATGGGATCAAAAAAGAAAAGCAGAAAGAAGCCGCCACTCTCCTGCTGTTGGCCGGTGTTGGCGCTGCCCTGTTTTCAGGCTTCTTGGCCTATCAATCCAAAGCAGTGGTGGGGAAATGGTGCATCTTCTGCATCGGGCTCTACGCGGTAGCAGGCCTCTGTCTGATAGGAGGCCTTCTCTCGGCCAAAAAACACCCCAGCACGACCATGCGCGACGCACTGCTCGGCGAGGGACGGTCGCTCTGGCTCCGTGGCGCAGCCATCGCGCTTATCGTTGTCGGCATCGGAATGGGTGCACCGCACCAGCATGGAGAAAACACCACAGCGAAAGACATCACAGAGGACTATAAACTCGACGACGCGGCATCCCAAGTACCGCCACTTGAGCGCCTACAGGCGCTCTACAAGGTAGTGGAAACTGGACCCACCCTATCCGGCCTCGAACCCGCAAAAGGAAGCGTAAAAGCCGACTGGTTGCTCGTGGAATTCACAGATTACAGTTGTGGCCACTGTGCTACGGCGGGCCCTGCCATTCAAGCACTCGTGGACAGCTATCCTCGCCTCAAACTAGTCCACCAGCACTACGCTTTCATCCGCCCTGCAAGTACGATTGCGGCCTATGCTGCCGAATGTGCACACCGCCAAAATCGATTTTGGGAAATGAACAGCGCTCTTTTCAAAGACCAAGAGGTCAGAGACTGGAATGAAAGCCAACTCCGATTTGTAGCAGAGAAAATGCTCGGCCTCGACGCAGAGAGTTTCCGCAGCTGCATGCAAGACCCAAAAACAAAAGCATCGGTCGATACGGACTATGCTTCTGGAGAAAGAGCCGGCGTAAACAGTACACCATCCCTATTCCTGACATTCGATCGGGGAACAACTTGGCTCAAAATGACCGATGGTGCACAGGGCGCGAACATCCTGCTTTGGTCAGCCACAAAAGGGGCCAAGCTACCTGGGGTTTCTGCGAATAATAAGGCTGGTCAATGAGCAGTAGAACGCCTGCCATACTCGCCTGCGTGGGTAGCGCAATTGGGCTGGCTGTCGCCTTGCCTGCTCACCTATCCAAACCAAGTCTCGAAAAACTATGCAGCCAAGAGTCAAGCTGCACGGATGTCTTCTCACCCACCTTTTTAGGCGCTGACACAAGCGCTTGGGTACTCGGCATCTTTCTTGGACTCGCTTGGGCTTCAGTCAGTTTTCTGCTCGGACGCAAAGGCTACCAGACAAGCGGAAAAGCGCTCTTGATCCTCGGTGCTGCATCTTTGATCTTTTTTAGCTTGCGTCTACGGTCAACCGGCAACTGCTTACCCTGCAATGGAGCGCTCGGCGGGGCTGCTTTGGTGGTGATCGGCGGATTCTTAGGACGAAAAGAAGATCTCGTCCCAAGCAATCGCTCGACGGGCGTTTTCATCGCGCTTCTCGCCCCAACCCTCCTCGTCAACGGCGTACTCAATGAGCGCGATGCATTCGCTAAAAAGCTCACGCCATTTGCGGACGTTCAAATTGCCCCGGAGATAGGTAAGCTTGAATTTATTTGGAACGATATTGGCTCGAAATCGATCTCCAAAAACATCGCTATTCTCTATGCAGACTATAGCGATCCGCGAGCGGCAAGTATTCGCGAAGCAGTCAAGAAGTTCAGTGCAGAAAATGGTGGATCCATTCTCCTCATCCACAGACCTGTACCCGAGAAAGACTCAAACATTTCCGCTCGCGCCCTGCATTGTGCACCTCGAAATCACGCACACAAAATGGCCCAAACACTAAGCGCTGCACGTCAACAACGTGACGAAGCCACGATAGTCGCCATTGCGAAACAAGCTGGATTTCAAACGGACAGCTACCAAGCCTGCATAGAGAGCGATGCCACAGCCTCCAAAGTCAAACAAGCAATTACTGCTGCCAAAGACGCGAATATCAAGAACACCTTCCACCTCCTCATCAACAAGGACACCACATGGAAGATGCTCAAAGAAAGCAAGCGCACCGGAGCCGAACACTGGAAACATATCCGGACCAATGGAGACCCAAAAACCACCCTTGAACTCCTCAAAGAGTTCTTCAAAAACCCGCAAGACTGAGCTGTGGAGAATTTGGGCACCTGGATTGAACTGTCCGTCGAGATCGATCGAGAAGCAATCGACGCGATTTCCGAGATCTTGACCAACTGCGGAGCCAATGGCTTTGAGGAAGGCCCTCCACGCGGGGTGGCCCCTACCTTAATCCAGCCCTGGGAGACGGACCGAAAAGCCCCAGTGTACCCCCGAGCCGTTGTACGAGCCTGGTTTGACGAGGAGGGCGCCGAAGCCGCAACCCAAAAGCTTACTGAAAAGCACCCTGCACTCGACATACAGAAAAGAACAGTCGCGGACGAAGACTGGGCTCAAGTCTGGAAACAGCACCACCATCGAACGCATGTCAGCGGTGAGTTCTGGATTGCACCACCATGGGAAGCACAACCAGGCGACCTCATCATTCCACCCGGCAATGCTTTTGGCACCGGCGAGCACCCCTCCACACTGGAGTGCTTGCGTAAAATCCAAACCGTCGCAGCGGAATGCACACATTGCCTCGACGTCGGATGCGGCTCGGGCATTCTCGCCTTGGCGGCAGCCCGAGCAGGACTCCGAGCGGAAGGGATTGACATCGATCCACCCTCGGTCGATTCAGCCATTGAAAACGCCCGACTCAACCATCTCGAAGCTCACTTCTCCACCACACCCATCGAACGTGTCACCGGTCAGTTCGATCTCGTCGTTGCAAATCTCTTCGCAGAGGTTCTCTGTGCGCTTCGCGACGATCTGATACGCGTGAGCAGTCACCACCTCATCTTAGCTGGCATTCTCAACGAAAAAGCAGACACGGTAATCGCCGCCCTCTGTCCAGAGCTCACCCTCGTCGAACGCATTGAGGGCGATGCGTGGACCTGTCTCCATCTACAACGAATCTCATGAGACGCTACAAGTCCCCTTCCCTACTTGGCCCCAAAGGCAGTGAAATACGGCTCACAGAAGCCGACTCTCACCACCTTTTGCGAGTAAACCTCACGCCCCGCGGAACGGAACTACTTGTCTTTGATGAGAAAGGACAAGAAGCACGGGCCACCCTCAAAGATACCGAACGAGGAATCGCTATCCTCGAAATCACCGAAGACCCAAGCATTCACGCTCCACAACAAGACCTCGTTCTCATCCAAGGCATCCCTAAACGTCCCGCTCTTGAGCACATTTTGAGAATGGCCACAGAACTCGGCGTCACCGAGATCCGTATCTTTCAGGCACAGCACTCCATCGCGAAGGGAGCCAATCTCGAGCGCTGGATTCGCATTGTGGAGGGTGCAATCTCGCAGTGTGGCCGCACCCAAGCACCCAGCATCAACTTCTCTACGAGCTTAGAAGACGCTCTTGCAAACCTCCCCAAAGGCGCACGACTCATCTGCACCCCTGGAGCACAAACCCCCACCGAACGTCCTCGGGCAAGCGCTCTACTCATTGGACCCGAAGGTGGACTCAGCGCAAAAGAACACGAGTTCGCGACGAAAGAAGAGTTCCAAAGCATTGGGCTAGGCACACTCACCCTACGATGTGACACGGCTGTCGCGGCTGCGCTCGGTCTGATAACTCCCGTCTAGTTCGACTTCATAAGAGCACGAGCATTAATCGTATGCGACCCAAACAAGTCTTCGCGAGACTGGTCCACCGCAGTTGCGGAAAAGTCGAGAGGAACTAGTTCGTCCTCCGCCACCGTGTAGTTGCCACCCGGCCCCGCCAACGAGGTTGAGAATGGAGCGCTGCCAGGCTGGGTATATTGACTGCTCGCACGCGTACCTTCTAAATAGGCATCACCATGGAAGACCGCCTCACGTGCACGAATATGGGCATTCTGACTGCCCCAAGTCAGCGTAAAGAGTTGGACCATCCCCAACAAAACCATCATGACCAAAAAAGCCAAGAGCATCGTCTCGATAGCAGCCTGACCTCGACGACGACGGGGTTTAGTGATGGATGCGCGACGGATCATTGGTCGGTCCTACCATGTTGCCGCTAAGCGCGGATGCGGGTTTAAAATCAGCACTGACGTCGTCCCACTCATGGACGCCTGCCAGTCGCGCCCGATAGGTCGGCCGCATAAAGAGTTCCGGGTTTGTGAACTGTTCAGAATACTGGATCGGACTGCCTGCATCATTACCTGCAGCAAAGCCGCCCACACCCGCCGCGCCATCTACGTTGACATACATGTAGGTCGGACCCACCGAGCCATCAAAAGGCTTTGCCACCGAAACAGCCGTCATAAGATCGCTCGAACCTTGGCTCGAACCGCCGAAATAACCGCCATCATTTCCAGCCGGACTGTATGCAATATCCAAATAGGAGGAACTCATGGTTCCAGATGCTTCAGTCATCACCCAAATGTCTGGATTGGTGTTCGGCTTAAAGAAATAGGTATCAATCGGGATCGGCGTGATTCGTGGAACTTGGGGCTCGTAGCAGCAGCCAGCCAAACAAGGACAATGCGGCTGCACGAAATAATCAAACAAGGATTCCGCCTGAAGGAAGCTCGTGATGGTGTTTTGACTGTTGGTCACACCGCTTCCCGCAGATGTCGGCGAGGCCAGCGAGGTCTCAAAGAAATGCGTCCCCGTCGAGGAGCCTAAATCCGGTACATTCCCATCCATCACATCACGGGCCACTGCAAGAGCACTTCCAACTGATGCGGAATAGCCTGCAGTCTGTAGGAAATTCCCTACCTTGGCCCGAATGTCCGACTCACAGGAATCTATATAATCATCGGCGTCCTCAGAGATCGCCACACAGGCGCAATGCACTCCCTGCCAGATACGCGACTCCAAGACTTGACGACAATCCCGAGCGATACCAAGAATCTCCTGGTTGATGGTCGTGAGTTTGTTGAGCACTTGAGCTTCGCGGTAGGCAGCAGAATAGGAACCCATGTCCGCCGCATTCTGGATTCGGATTTTATCGTTTACGAGAATGCCCATATTGGTCGCAAAGGCCACGAAAATCACCAAAGAGAACAAGCTCAATGCAATCAGCACTGCTGCCTGACCGCCTCTTTTCTTCATACGACGCATCATCAGGAACCACACTTCAATTTGTTATCGCTGTATAGGTCCGGAGTGTCTTCGCCAATCGGCTGCCCCTCGTACTGACATTCAGCTGGCCCCAGCACGACCTCCATCGTCACCCCCATATCGCCCATGATTTGCTTGAATCCGGGCGTCTGGGCAGTCCAAGGCATCGTGGCCCGAATGCCGGTCTGGTTGCTATTTAGCTGCAACTGCACGCCTGAGGTCACATTTCCGGTCAACAACTCATCCTCCACCCCGGAGGTACCTTCATTGGCGATATTTGCTCGCGCCGCGCTGAATGCCGCGTAGTTCGTATAGTGAACCCCACCAAAATAGTACGCATACTCAATGACCGAAAAGAGCAGCATCAAAATGATGGGCAACAACAGGAGAAACTCGACAGTTCCTTGCCCTCTGATGCGACGTTTGCGATTCAAAACGGTCTTCATGACTGTATTGTATAGCAAGAAACGGGCCGCCACTGGGAAAGACCCCAACTATCTAAGATCACGTGTACTACACGGACACACGGCACCAGTTGGGACAGAAAGATCCCGGGCAGATGGGAGCTTTACGCCCCAGTCATGGATTCACTGCTAAGGCGTTCAGCGACGACGCGATCGACCAGCCAGCACAAGCCCGACTAGACCAAAAGCCCACAAGGCCGAGGGTGACGAACCTGTCGAACTACAGGCACCGGTCTGCTCCGTAGGAACAAGTCGTACATACTGCCGGTCGTTCAGGTCTCCATTCGGGTACACAGCCACTTCATCGAAATCCCAAACCTGATTTCCATTGTCGTCTACAGCAACCGCGTACACACTGAAGAGCTGACCGTCGGACCGAGAAGACAGTTCTGGAGCAGTCCAGTTGACCGACTGGCCAGTAGGATCATCGATCTCACCACCACCTTCAGTCACAGACCATGAGAAACTCGGCTGCTGCCCATCCGCGTCGAACACAAAGAGCGACAACTGCACGCTCTCGTTTTCTTCACAGGCCGTACGAGCCATCTCAATACCACCCACAATGATGGGCTCCGTGTTGATTTCAATACAGCTGTCCAGCTTATCCGTCAGACCATTGCAGTTGTTATCGAAACCGTCGCACAACTCAAGCGCACCCGGATTCACAGAAGGGTCGCTGTCGTCACAATCATTGTTGACCTCAGCGAAACCATCGCCGTCGTCATCGAAAAGATCGGTTCCCTCATCCACCAAACTGTCGCAGTCATTGTCTGCATGATCGTCCATTTCAGGCGCACCGGGATAGCTATTGTCATCCCGGTCGTTACAGTCGCCGTCTACCTCTGAGAAGGTGTCCCCGTCATCATCGTAGCCGATGGTACCTTCATCGATCAGACTGTCACAGTCGTTATCAATATTATCGTAGAGCTCTGCGGCACTCGGATAGACACTGGCATCGGAATCGTCGCAATCAGCGTCCGGACCAGTTCCATCCCCATAGCCATCGCCATCATCATCCGACGCTGGAAAATCCGTTCGAATCAATACCGGCACAGAGGCATAGGCAGTCACCTCAGAGGCGTCTGTGACCTGAATCAACAAGGTATCCACACCGGGATCGAAGTCATTGACATCCAAATCGACAACGACATGACCCGAATCCTCAGTGGGCGTACAGTTGGCTACAGAAGCACCCACTAAGTAAAGGCTCTTTACTTTACACAACAGCGATGTCGCCGGTTGATTCACATCGAAAACCGTCAACTCAATACGTAGTGGCTCTGCACCTTGGTGCTGGTAGCCCGGTTCCGGACTGTGAAGGACCACACTAGGGCCTACATTTTCAGGATCCACCCCAGCATTACCCTGCATGGTCACAGTGATGGCAGGATTGTCCGGATCATCGCTCACAATCTGCATCGTGCAATACGCGCCGGATTGATCGGTAGGCTGAAAGGTCACTTCAACGAGATTGGATGCCCCGCCTTCTAAAACACTTCCATCCTCGTACACCCATGAAACCGAAAAAGCCTCATCGCAGTTCGAAGACAACTGCGGCGTACTGAGAATCATATCGCCGTCACCACCATTGCTGACCTCGACATACCGAACCTCTTCTTCCCCGGTCCAAACATGTCCAAAGTCCACAAAGCGCGGCTGAACCAACGAAATACCCTTACCCAGCAACCCATCTCCCTCGAGATAGACAATCGCTTTACTCTGGTCGGGGTCTGAGAAGTAGGCGGGCTCAAAGTTAGTTGTTGTAGAGTCGCCCTCACAGGTTTCCCCTGCCGGTGCCATCCCTACATCTGGATCGTTATCATCACAATCGATCTTTGCAGTAAAGCCGTCCCCATCTTCATCCGCAGTAGGATCTTCCACACCAGCTTGACCATCCCCTTCTTGCTGGGTCACGGTTTCCACAATGACAGACCCGAAAGACTTGCCAACGTGTCCGGGACTGAAGGTGACGTCAATATTGAGCTTGCAGTCCGATCCAAGTGCCACCACCGTGTCTGCAGGGGCTTCCTCTTCGGTTTCCTCAGCAGATGTGTCATCTCCGCTTTCTGCGGTATCAATATCCTTGGCACTCGCCTCTTGGCCGTCATCGACGTCTGCATCTGGACAGGAGACTGTGGACGGATCGTAGGCAATACTGAAGGAATCATCGTGGCCAGCGCCCAAGTAGATCGCCGAAATACCAAGATCGAGATCACCGGTATTTTGAATAGTAAAGCTACGAACTACACCCTCTCCTTGGTCCGACTCACCAAACTCAATCCACTGAGAGGTAAATACCATCTCCGGGTAGTCTAAAAGTTCAGTGACGTAGGGGTCTTCCCGGCATCCAGGAAAAAGTCCAAGTCCGATAAGCGATAGCGTGCAGATTCTGCGATTCATGGGTCGTCCTCGTAGATCGTCCAGATCCGAGAAATCATATCCTGAGTTGCGCGGACCCGCTCACGTTTATCGGTATCACACCCACTGAAAACGCTGCATGCTAAAGCAAATGACCGCTCTTTGTTCGCTTCGTTTCCAGATAGTCGGAGTTGTGCTCATTGGGCACCATGCGAATTGGGATGACTCCGTCGAGTCGAATCCCACATTTTTTTAGGCCGTCAATCTTCTTCGGATTGTTGGTCAAGAGGCAGATGGATTCCACTTCAAGATCGATGAGCATCTGAGCGGCCAAGTCATAATCCCGAAGGTCATCTTCAAAACCAAGCGCTGCATTGGCCTCCACAGTATCCAAGCCCTGGTCTTGAAGCGCATAAGCTTTGATCTTGTTGAACAGGCCAATCCCACGACCTTCCTGAGGAAGATAAAGCACGGCGCCTCGCTCGGACCGACCAATCAACCGAAGAGCCGCTTCCAACTGATCGCGACAGTCACACCGATAGCTTCCAAGCACGTCCCCTGTAAAACACTCGGAGTGCAATCGCACAGGAACGCCTCGAGCTCCTTTCAAGTCGCCTCGAACACAAGCAATCAACTCTTCACCAGCAGGCCCCTCGAAAGCGTAGAGGCGAAAGTTACCGAAACGTGAAGGCAAATCCGCTTCAGCCACACGTCGAAAGACCCCACCGGCCGACGCTTGAACTGCCATAGATTTATCTCGAGAATCCATTCCTACTTATCCACCCGGAGTTCAAAGTACGCCCTTATGAGGTCGCTGTGCATTCCTGAAGGAGCCACGATCTAATCACGGAAGAATCGATCGTCCAGCACCAAGCTAGCCAAAACCAAAGCAGGTCGCCCCAATTCTCTGAAGCGACCTGCTCAAAACGGAAGTTTGAACTTAGTCGTTCAGGGCTTCCTTGAGTCCTTTTCCTGCGCGGAAAACGGGAATTTTTCTCTCGGGCACCTGAATCACTTCACCACTCTTCGGGTTGTGGCCCTGAAAAGCATTGCGACAAGACACCGTAAAGGTCCCAAAGTCCGAGATGGTGACTTTATCACCACCTACAAGAGCATCTTGAATCGCTCCAGTAAGAATGTTGATGTAGTGAGCCGCACGAACCTTAGGAATACTCGCTCTGTCGGAAAGCACCTCTGTCAAATCTGCTTTATTCACAATTCCTCCCTAAATTTTAAAATAATTAAAATATTTCTATTTAATAAAACCAGTCTGACAGAACAGAATCGTTCATATCTATTCGGTTAAAAAGCATCCTAACACAGGATTTTTGGTCGTCTACGACCTTTCGGAAATGCCAATAATTTTCTGTACCACTATCTACAGTTTATATTTATAATACTTATATTAATATAAATTTTAAGATGTGGTTTTCGGGCGCCACGCTTTCGAATCCGCCTCAAGAAAAGGAGACTTCAACCAACCTCCCCGGACTTGGAGCGCCCCGGGCAACAATCGCACCTGCAAAGGCAGCGTACCGGGCTGCTCTCCATCCAATTCCACCAGGACCTCACTGGCCTGAGCTGCTTGGACCGAAAATTCGCGGACTGGATGCACCCTGGAGCCCTTCACCTTGTCGGCACTGCCGTCGAAAAGCCGCCAACTACGAGCAACAGCTCCCACAAACCCCATTGGTGGCAAAACTGTCAGATCCAACAACCCATCATGCATCGTGCCATTTGGACCCATTTTCATTCCGCCACCACAATAGGAGCCATTCATCAGGAACGTCGACAACAACGGACCATCCCACCGGCCTTTTCCATTCGGCCCACTCCACTCCAGCGACATATCTACCGACTCATAAGAAGCCAGAGTCGAGAACGTTGCGCCCAAAAACGTGAGCTTTCCACCCAAACGTTTCGCACTTTGATTCGCCTTGGCTACCACAGCACCATTGCAACCAAACCCAGCACTATTGATGAAGACTTGCGATTCCTTTTGACCCTCATGATTCACATAAGTCGCAAAACCCACATCGGTTGGTAAGGTCATTCCTGTAGAAGCCACCCAAAGCGCGTCTTCCAAACGCGAGGGCGCACGAATAGTACGGGCCAAATCCGAGCCTGTACCCCACGGGATCAATGCGAATTTGGCCTTTCGAGCCACTGGCTTGTCTCCCTCAAAAAACCCATTGATCACCTCGTGACAGGTACCGTCGCCACCAATGGCGGCTACGATATCCACATCCGACGCAATCGCTTGCCTCGCAAGCGCGGTGGCGTGACCAGGAGACTCGGTCAACACAAGCTCCCAGTCCCCAAAGGTTTTGTCGATCGCCTTTCGAATCCGGTCGACCTGCTGACCTGCTTTTCCACCCTGTGCTCTCGGATTGAGAATACAGAAAATCTTCTCGCTCATATTCCTCGAGCGCCCACCTACTGCCACCGGACTTGCCACAGTGCCTCCAAATGAAAAACACTCCGCCTAAGTACCTCGTGAGCCGCATAGGTGGAAGGGCCAAAAACCAAGAACACCTGGCGAATGCCAGGTGTTCTGTGTGTGCGGTGAGGTTTCGGAGGTATTCCGCCGAACCCACTTCACGTCTCCGATGACCACATCGCAAGCAACATGCCAATCACAGGACTGAGCCTCAAACATTTGTAATCAATAGAATTTATCTCATACCGTGCCGCACAGCGCCCCACTGCCCAGTCAAAACCATGACATATTTGTCGTGGTCAACTGTAAACAGCTGTTTATTCGAACGATTCAATGCAAAAATCCGCCATCTCCCAAGGTCTCTCCTTGGGGAAGAAAAAACGACCACCGGCAACTGGAACAACACGCAGGCCATCGATTTCTTCGAGATCTTGGATGGGATAGAGTCGATCCGAATCTCCCCAAAGCGCCACGACATTCAAGTCAGGCTGGATTCGCACAGGCAACATATCCGCGAGTGATTTAAGCCAACGTGCAGTCTGTGTCCGCAGCTCGGTGCTGTCCACAAGCGGACTCGTCAAGGAAACCACCGTCTCTTTGTCCATGACGTAGGGATTCACAACCGCTCGACGCAAACCAATTGATGAAGCCAGCCAAGTATTCAATGCGCTCGGTTGAAGAACGACCCGTCGCAACACAGCCTCAGGTAGACGAGACAATACCCGCGTATACGGGTCCAGCCTCAACAGCGGACCGTTCGATAAGACCAATGCATCTAAGTTTACCCAAGCGACCGAAAGCACCAACGGAAGAGCAAGACCGTGGGCCACGACGACCGATACTGACTCTTGCTCTACAATCTCCAACAATTCTTTCCCCATCTCCTCTGGAGACATCGGTGAATCGATCGAGGAAAACTCCACACTGATCGTCCTGCGTGGCATCAAACGGCGCTGTACTTCGGCGAACAAACCAGAAGACGCTGGAGGCCCTGTGACAAAAAGCAAGACGGGCCCCTCACTCCCCATGGAGGACAAACGGAGATTCCCGGACTTTGAGAGCTTTTCTTCAGCAGTACTCATGTGTCGAATCATAATTCGATAGCGACCACAGGAATAGGAGAAAGGTGCCGACTACTCGCCCTGCCATCGCCAAAGATTGTGATGTTCCGTAGCCGACACCTTTCTATTTCAAGAGGCAAGCACGTTCTCCTCGCCAGGTTTTCGTAAGAGAATCATGACAGCAGCCCTAATTTCTTCCATGACAGCATGATTTTCCAAGAGAAAATCTCGAGCGCGGTCACGGCCCTGACCCAAACGGGTATCTCCAAATGAAAACCAACTACCTGACCGCTGTACAAGCCCGAACTGCTGACCATAGTCCAACAACTCACTTGCCAGGCAAACCCCTCGACCAAAACGAATATCAAACTCCACTTTCTGGAAGGGAGGGGCCATCTTATTCTTGACTACACGAACCCGAACTCGATTTCCAACAAAGCATTCTCCTGACTTGACCGATCCGACTCTACGAACATCGAGACGTAACGAGGCATAATACTTCAGCGCATGACCACCAGTGGTGATCTCATTGGAACCAAAACGAACTCCTACCTTCTGTCGCAACTGATTGATAAAAATCAGCGTACACCCTGTTCGCGCCACAACACTCGTAAGCTTGCGCATAGCTTTCGACATCATTCGAGCCTGCAATCCGACTTGCTGGTCCCCCATCTCACCCTCAATTTCCGCCTGAGGCACCAACGCAGCCACTGAATCCACTACCACCAAATCAATCATACCGGTGCCAGCTAGGCGCTCAACAATATCCAACGCCTGCTCTCCAGTATCCGGCTGGGACACAACCAAACGCTCAGACACAACTCCAAGCCGATCTGCGTAAGCTGCATCCAAAGCATGTTCCGCATCGACGAATGCTGCCACACCACCCGAACGCTGCACTGATGCCACTGCCTGGAGAGCCAACGTGGTCTTTCCCGATGATTCCGGACCAAATATTTCTACAATCCTACCTTTTGGATATCCACCAATACCCATCGCCACATTCAGACCGATTGAACCAGCATCTACAACAGCCTCCTGAAAGCCAACATTTGACTGTGAAAGTCGCATCACCGACCCATGACCGTAACGTTTATCGATGGACTCCAATACATTCTCCAACACTTTTGCTTTGTTAGTTTTATTAGAATTCGTTGTTGCCAAAATACCTCCATTCGTTTCTTGGACTTTGTGTCTTGCTTGAACAACTCTGGAAGATCCAAGGTTGATTGCGTCTAGGGCGACTACAAAAACAAACCTCATCTCCCTCTTTTGCGCCGAGAGGCAAACGCGAAGTCTGAACCTCGACAAACCTCCCTACACCCAACTCAACCAAAGCCCAGTGGGATTCAATGCGATCCACAACAGCCACCTCAACCGGGGCTGGAAAGCAAATCACAACCACCTCTGCGCTGCGGTCCTAAAACTCAATGCTTCCGCCAAATCCGAACGCCGAATCTCACAAACCCCTTCAAGATCTGCAATCGTCCGAGCCACCCTCAAAACCCTAGCTCGTCCCCTACTGGTTAGGCCGAAACGCACAACAGCACTGTCCAGGGCATTGTGTGCCGATTTGCCGAGTTGAAGATGCCTCGCCAATGACGCCCCCCGAATCTCGGCATTGCTTCCACACGAACTGCCCTCAAAACGACGCTCCTGTATTTTTCGTGCAGCCTCCACGCGCCGTCGTACCTGCGACGATGACACATCCGCCGAAGCAGTCGTTTCGGACAAACCCTCCGAAGCATCAATCATGACCCAAATATCAATCCGATCGACAAATGGTCCTGAGAGCCGGGATTTGTAGCGCTGTCTTTGCCCATCAGTACAAAGACAGGGTCGAATAGGGTGGCCTAGAAAACCACACGGACACGGGTTCGCCGTTGCTACCAACATCAAGGATGCCGGGAGGCGTATACGCCCTGCTGCTCGACTAAGAATCACCTCTCGCTCTTCCAGTGGTCCGCGTAAAACCTCCAAAGTAGATCGTGGAAACTCGGGGACTTCATCCAAAAAAAGAACCCCCCGATGAGACAAGCTCAACTCGCCTGGTTTCAACGAAGCCCCACCCAAAAGACCAGCCCTTGAGACGCTTTGATGTGGTGACCGAAATGGTCGGTTCCGCATCAATCCCGCATCCAAACCTCTCAAACCAGCAGCCGAATGAATCCGTGTCACCTCCAAAGCTTCAGCATCGCTCAATTCCGGTAGAACGGAGGGGACTCGTAGAGCCAACATTGTCTTACCCACACCCGGTGGCCCGCAAAGAAACACATTGTGTCCACCAGCGACAGCTATTTCCAGAGCTCGCTTTGCACGAGACTGACCCTCAACCTCAGAAAAATCGCCTACAAAGGACTGGCGAGATGAAGGCACTGCAACAGAACGCGGCAAGTTCGACTCACCCTTCAAATATCGCACCACGTCGAGGAGCGACCGAGCTTCCAACACCTCAAGATCGGGCACCAACGATGCCGCACCACCACAACCATGAGGCACCACAAGACGTCGAAAACCTTTTTCTCTAGCAAGTAGAGCTAAGCACACCGGACCAACGATTGCACGAAGAGCACCGTCTAAACCCAACTCTCCCACAAAAAGTGTTTCAGCTAACGCCTCCACAGGAATTTGATTGGAGGCAGCCAAGATGCCAAGAGCGATTGGTAAATCTAACGCTGTTCCTTCTTTCCGAACGCCAGCAGGCGCGAGATTGACCGTCACGCACATCCTAGGAAAATCCAGACCCGACGCGGCGATAGAACTACGCACCCGCTCGGAACTTTCACGCACTGCACTAGCAGCCAAACCCACAACAACTACGCGCGGCAGTCGGCGGAACAAATCCACTTCGACCCGTACAACAACACCGTCTATGCCCTGCAGACAGCCCGAGTTCACTACCACAACCACCAATACCTCCCATTGCGTCGAGAGATACTGCACAGCCAGTGCCAAGATCTAAGTAGCTATAATTGCATTAATTTGGAGTCGAAACCCGAACAACATGCCGAACAACATGTCGAGTCGTCGTCAGTCTGAACTCACACTTAGTCCGTGTCGCGAAGGGCCCGCTGCGCCTTGATGTAATCCGCATTCATCTGGCCGATCACATCCAACGAGATGCCTTTGGGACACACCACAGTGCACTCCCCAAAGTTCGAACAATGACCAAAGTCCTCAGACTCCATCTGGTCCACCATTTTTTGAGCGCGTCGATACCGCTCCGGCTGACCCTGAGGAAGAATGTTGAGGTGAGTAACCTTGGCACCAGTAAACAACATTGCAGCGCCGTTGGGGCACGATGCCACACAGGCCCCGCAACCAATGCAGGTAGCCGCATCAAATGCACGATCTGCCACATCTTTGCCAACCGGAGTCGCATTCGCATCCTGAGCTGATCCAGTCGATGTGGAGATGTACCCACCGGCTTGGATAATCCGGTCGAACGCTTCACGATCCACCACCAAGTCCTTTTGAACAGGAAAAGCGCTGACCCGCCAAGGCTCCAAGGTAATGTGATCCCCATCGTTGAATTCGCGCATGTGCAACTGACACACGGTCGTGCGCTTCTTGTGACCATGGGCCACGCCATTGATCACAAAGCCACAGGTACCACAGATACCCTCGCGACAGTCTGACTCAAACGCGACGGGCTCTTTGCCCTCCACCTCAAGGCGCTCAATAAGCACATCAAGCATCTCCAAAAACGACATGTGATCGGAGATATCGGACATTTCATGGGTTTCAAAGCCACCCTTGTCGTCCGCGTTTTGCTGGCGCCAAATATGAAGCGTCAAATTCATCATTTGTAGCTCCTCTGAGAAGGCAGAACATAGTCGAAGTCAAGCGGTTCCTTATGCATCACAGGTGCATTCCCCTCGCCTTTGTATTCCCAAGCTGCAACGTAGGTATAGGCATCATCATTGCGCTTTGCCTCACCTTCTTCCGTTTGGTATTCCTCCCGGAAGTGTCCCCCACAACTCTCTTCACGGTCCAGTGCGTCCTGAAGCATGACTTCTGCAAACTCCAAGAAATCAGCGACGCGACCAGCCTTTTCAAGAGATTGATTGAGCCCTTTGTCGGTCCCCGGAACACTCACATTCGTCCAGAAGCGCTCGCGCAACTCGGGAAGCTTAGCAAGTGCTGTCTGCAGACCTTCCCGACTTCGAGCCATTCCGCAATGATTCCACATCAAACGACCCAACTCGCGGTGAATACTATCAATCGACTCTTTGCCGTTGATATCCATCAAGGTGTTGAGACGATCCGTTACACCCTGCTCTGCTGCCACAAACTCGGAGGTTGCAGCATCATTGGTACGAGGCCCTTCTTGCGCAAGATAGTTACCGATGGTGTAGGGAAGGATGAAATACCCATCCGCCAGACCTTGCATCAATGCACTCGCACCGAGCCGGTTGGCACCATGATCGCTAAAGTTGGCCTCACCGATCACAAAGAGGCCAGGTAAGTTGGACTGAAGATTGTAGTCCACCCACAGACCGCCCATCGTGTAGTGAGGAGCAGGAAAGATACGCATCGGCGTCTTGTAGGGTGAATCACCTGTGATCCGCTCATACATCTCAAAGAGATTGCCATAACGCTCGGAAACCCCGTGCTCTCCCATGCGTTGAATCGCATCCCGGAAATCAAGGAAGACGCCGTTGCCACCATAGGCCACACCACGTCCCGCATCGCACTCCTTCTTGGCAGCACGAGAAGCTACGTCTCGCGGCACAAGGTTGCCAAAAGTCGGATAGCGACGCTCGAGATAATAATCACGCTCACCATCTGGAATATCATTCGGCGAACGTCCCAAGCTCTCTGTCTCAGAGTTCCAACAATCGGAAGTATTCTTGGGCACCCAAATCCGACCATCATTGCGCAAGCTCTCACTCATCAAGGTGAGCTTTGACTGGTACTCGCCCGACACCGGAATGCAGGTGGGGTGAATCTGCGTAAAACAGGGGTTGGCGAACAACGCGCCCTTCTTGGCAGCACGCCAAGTAGAGGTGACGTTACAGCCCATCGCGTTGGTCGAGAGATAAAAGACGTTGGAATACCCGCCGGTAGCCAACACCACGGCATCTGCGCAATGACTCTCAAGCTTCCCGGTGACAAGGTTGCGAACGACGATGCCACGGGCATGGCCGTCTACAACCACCAAGTCCAGCATTTCGGTCTTCGAATGCATCTTGACCTTGCCCGAATCAATCTGACGAGCAAGCGCAGAATAAGCACCCAAGAGAAGCTGTTGCCCAGTTTGCCCACGGGCGTAAAAGGTCCGGGAGACCAACGCACCACCAAAGGAGCGATTGGCCAGATGTCCGCCGTACTCCCGTGCAAAAGGGACGCCTTGGGCGACGGCTTGGTCAATGATGTTTCGACTAATCATCGCCAAGCGATAGACATTCGATTCACGCGAACGGAAGTCGCCTCCCTTCACCGTGTCATAAAACAGCCGGTAGACCGAGTCGCCATCGTTCTGATAGTTCTTGGCGGCGTTGATGCCACCTTGAGCAGCAATGGAATGCGCACGACGCGGACTGTCTTGGAAACAGAAGCACTTAATATTGTAGCCAAGCTCCGCCAAAGTGGCCGCAGCGGAAGCGCCAGCAAGCCCAGAGCCCACCACGATTACATCGTACTTCCTCTTGTTTGCTGGATTCACCACTTTGATATCAAAGCGATGACGATCCCAACTGGTTTCGATAGGCCCCGTTGGCGCGTTGGATTTCAATTCAATTCCCATTGTGCGCCTCCTACAGCAGACCGTCGGAGGTCACAAGACCCACGGCGACAGCGATTGGAATAAGACAGTTGAAGAAGCCCACCACCACACCGATGGAAAGAGCCGCCTTCCGAGCGATTGCGTCCGCGCGAGGACTGTTCATGCCCAAGGTTCGGAACATACTCCACACCCCATGGGTGAGATGCATTGCAATAGCGATTTGTGAAACCACATAAAAAATCACAATAGGCCAGTTCCCCTCAAAGCCCTGGATGACATTGCTGTACACCACACAGGCCAAGTCGCCATCTACATCCGCACAATGCTGAAAGTCCGGATGGACCGTGCCCGTCGTGAGATGCAGGATGTGAAAGACGATAAACGCCAGCACAATCACGCCACCCCAGCGCATGGTACGCGCTGAATAACTATCGGAGACCCGCTTGTGCACTTTGTAAGCGACAGGCCGCGCTCTCTTGGAACGCATCGTCAGTACGACCGCTGAACCAATATGCGCAAGAACAGACACAATCAGGACGATACGAGCAAGCCAAAGAACCTCTTTGTTGCCCTGCAACATTGCCCCATAGTGATCGAGGGCTCCCTGCGTGTAGGTTTTACCGTCGATGACAACGGTCTCACTTCCCGGCCCAAGAAAGAGTTGCAAATTGCCCAGCATGTGCACGACGACAAAGCCGACCAGCACGAAACCGCTGAGCGCCATGATCGCCTTCATGCCCAAATTGGACTTCAGGAATCGGCTGAGCCAGCCCATGAACGCTCCTTGTTATTTATCGCCCTTGCGCGCGCGTGCGTTGGGTAAATCTTGGATATCACTGCACACATCGCTTGAAAAGAACTATCGCGGATCGATCTTCATCAGAATTGAAGAGGGCGCCCAGTTTAACCACTTCAAAAGTATCTTATTGACCGACGAGTCCTAAAAACTCGCTCTTGAGGCCACCCAAAATCGACTGCGCAGCAACCCGAGCGTCATCCACACTTTCATTCTCACCCACAGCTCGAACGACCTCGAAATAGAATTTGATCTTGGGCTCAGTCCCCGACGGTCGAGCCAGAATTCGACTCCCGTCTTCGAGATAAAAGCCCAGTACATTACTCGGTGGAAAATCAACAGCCTCTTCCCGTCCCGACGCAACCCGCACCCCACTCTGCAAATCCACAGTGGACACAACAGGGCAGCCCCCCACAGCCTGAGGAGGATGGAGGCGCAACCCTTCCATCATTGCAGCGATCTGACGAAGCCCAGCTTCTCCGGGAAGCTTAAGAGCCACCTGCTCAGCAAGATGCAGTCCATATCGTCGATAAATCGATTCCAATTCATCCAAGAGGGTCAAACCACGGGCTTTCAGAGACGAGGCCAAGTCCGCCACAATCAAAATAGCCGAAACGCCGTCCTTATCGCGCACAACCGGACCCACGGAGTACCCCAACGCCTCCTCGAAACCAATCACAAAATCCCCACCAGCCGCACCATGAGCGATGGCCCGGTTCGCAATCCACTTAAAGCCGGTCAATGTTTCTGCATAGAGAGCACCGTGGCGCTGCCCAATCTTCTGCAACATTGTGGACGAAACAATCGTGGTCGCGACCATCGTAGGACCGGAAAAGCGACCATTCGACAGCAGGGTCTCAGCAAGAATCAGCCCAAGCTCATTCCCACTCAACATTTGGTAGCTCCCATCCGGGCAGCAAACAGCCACAGCCAAGCGATCCGCATCCGGATCATTGGCCAGTGCCACATCCGCCCCTACTTGCCGAGCCAGTTCGAGAAGCAAATCCATCGCTCCGGGCTCTTCGGGATTCGGAAAACGCACTGTCGGAAAACGCCCGTCTGGCTCCCACTGCTCTTCAACCACTGAAAAAGCGGTGTGACCTGCACGCTGAAGCACCTCTTTTACAAAGCGGCCGCCTACCCCATGCATCGCCGAGTAGGCAATCTTGGCCCCTGCACATGGCTGGACCCGTAAGTCGGCGACCTCCGCATAATAGCGCTCAAGAAATTCTGGAGGCACCTCTCGAACCCGATTAGCCGCTCGATGGGACTGAATCTCACCAACAGACACCTCTTCAACATGCTCAATACAACTCGAGATACCCGCATCATGCGGAGGAATAATCTGGGCTCCATTAGACCAATACACCTTGTAACCATTGTCTTCTGGAGGGTTGTGAGAGGCGGTAACCATCACTCCGACCTGTACCCCAAGTGCCACAACCCCATGCGAGAGAACCGGTGTTGCCACCACCTCATCGTACAAGAACACTTCAAAACCCATGCTCGCCAGCACACACGCCGAGTCCTCCGCAAAAACCCGGCTGTTCTTTCGGCCATCAAACCCGATCAATGCTCGGCGTGGCAGTCCCAAGTCGACCACATAGTTCCCCAGCCCCGCGGCCACTTGCCGAACAAGAACGCGGTTCATCTGAGAAGGTCCCGGACCGATACGTCCTCGTAGACCAGCTGTACCAAACTGTAAGCGCTCCCCAAAAGCGATCTCTAACGCTTCCACATCTTGGTCTTGAATCATGCGACGCAATTCCTCAGCTGTCTCCGGATCAGGATCTTTCAACAACCAGGCAGACGCCGCTTCCAACAATTGACTCAGTGACTTGGACATACAGCGAGCCTAACCCCATTCGAATGGCATGTAGGCAACAAGAACGACAGCCAGCAGCAACTTGGTGCTATCGTGGCTTCATGGGACGCTATTTTTTTCTCGGAATACTGATCGCTTGTGGCTCTAACGATAACGACAAACCGATCGATACCCACGATACCAGCGACACGACAGACACCAGCGACACGGGCGATACGGGCGATACGGGCGACACATACGAAGATCTACCGATCGAGTGCATTGGACTTGAGAACTACCGTGGCTACCTCGCTGAGCTCGACACACCGAACGAACGCACCCAATTGGCCGACTTTCCGCTCAGCGTCCCGAACCTCATCGATCTCGGCGGCACAATATGGCTAGCGGCTCAGATGTTCGAGGGCTACGAACGCCACTGCGACGTCATCGGCTTTGCAGATCTCGAAGAGTTACCGTCCAGCGACATCCACCCCCTCAGCCCGGTCAGAATCCAAGACCTCCCGGAACTCGGTCAAATCCCCAATCGATCCGACCTGATCTTTCCCCCTGCGGATCCCACACTCGTCTATCTCCCGGACAGCCAAGAGACCGTACTAATCACCACCCTACGCTTGGCCGATGCGCCTGATGAACCTTGCATTGGTTTGTCTCTTGCGGAGGATGGCCTCGACACTACAGCAGGATTTCATTTTCTAGAAAATAGTCTCTGGTGCGAACCAGGTATTGCGATGATGGATGCAGCGGGCTTCTACGACGAGACCTCCTCTGTGCTGCATATTGTCTTTGCGGATTTCGCCGAGCCAGACGTGGCTAACTATCACGCGACCATTCTTACCGATCGACCCGCAGACCAGTGGTCCCCTCAAAACCCAAAACGACTCACATTCGACGACTTCCACTTGCTTGGAAACTTTTCCGATGGAGACTCACTCTGTAGTGGCCCTACCTTTTTCGGTACGCGAAACCAAAACGGCGACAGGGACGCAGTGGCCGCTTGTTTTGAACCCGAGTTCGCGGATTTTGAGACGGTAGTAGACTTTGAGATCAAAGAGATTGGTGACCCGAGCGTGGTCTTCAGTGCGCAGCTGGACCAAACTCTACTGGTCTACAGCAAGCAGCGCTGAAGCCCTCCCAATCTCAAAACAGAGACATCCCCCGGGACCCTTGATGTTCAGACCTTTGGGGGGGTGGGGGGGTAAAGGACTGAACCGGATCAACCGGGGGATGAAAAGGGTGGGCGGCGATTACCTACTCTCCCACAGGGTGGCCCCTGCAGTACCATCGGCGTGGTGAGACTTAACTTCTGTGTTCGGAATGGGAACAGGTGTGGCCCTCACGCTATCGTCACCG
>Ga0163179_10000685_pt1 | contig 24031 bp, 15 predicted proteins | sample AtlANTMetagenome_FD_109643 | JGI IMG/M metagenome (GOLD analysis project Ga0163179, IMG submission 109643) | Marine eukaryotic phytoplankton communities from the Atlantic Ocean - Atlantic ANT 2 Metagenome | ecosystem: Environmental > Aquatic > Marine > Oceanic | place: North Atlantic Ocean...
AGAGGGGCCAGCGCAGGCGAGCGCGAAAAGGCTAGCGATGATTGCAGAGCGATGCATTGAGAGGTCTCCAGTCAGTCGCAGGCGATTAACCAACGCAGCGTCTGGACACCCGTTTCATGCGCTCACAAGGCGCAAAACTGTATCTAATCGCAGTCGTCACCCTGGGGTGCGTGTACCGAACCCACCCAGACGCCTTCGTTGCAGCTCATCAAGAGCCCGTCTTGTTCGCACGACGCATCTTCAGCCTCGTCGCATACATCTCCGGGCTCTGCGGAAAACTCGTCCGAACAGACGGGATGTTCATCCTGACCGCTGGTGTCAGAGCAATTGGTTTCCTCAGCACAGCCTGTGACCACAAGAAGCATCAAAGAGAGAGTGATGGTGCGCATGATTCCTCCAAGCACTATTCTTTGATTTAACCGCGTGGCTGATAGCCCTGCGCCGCCATCTTCGCCGTGAAGTCCGCCACCGCCTCTTCGTGACTGGCACAGGACGTGACGTGGATTTCGAAGATTTCCGAGAGGGGGCTGGCTAATTTCACACTTTAGTCTTTTAGGAAAGGATCCATTTTTGCCCCCTGGATCTGTTCCTGCAGCCGTACCAGCTTGGCCTTCCAAGCTTCGGACAGATCGTCCAGCTCCCGATGCAACTGTTCAAGGACATAGGCGAGCTGCCGTTCACCCCGCGCATCAGCGTCGTCCGCCCTGCCACGGAGGCGGTTTCGGTTGTAGATAACGGTGGCCACAGCCTTCTTGAGTTCGTGATGCAGTACGATCGAGGCTGCAAGCCCCTCTTCGGTCCCTTCGCCGCCGCGGGGACCGCCTCCCCCTGATCTATCCGGCAGCTCGGCCCGGAGCTTGGACCTCCAAAGCTGCAATGCCTCCGCGATGCCAGCTGGCCAGTCACCCTGTCGCGCAAGCTCCATCGTGAGACCGCCAGCCTCAAGCGCACCTAGCCCCTCGTCAAAAGCGTCGACCGCCGCCGAAAGCACTGGTTCCCAGTCATCCTCCCAGTCCTTGAGGACCTCGTCCGCTGCCGTCGGCCAGATCCGCCGTCGAGCCATCTTCCACGCCCCGCCCACAGCCGTGCCGACCAACGTGAAGGGCAGGAGGACGGCAAAGCGCCCCCATTGCAGGCCCTTCCTGAAACCAGCAGCAACGTCCAGTCCAGCAGCATTCTGGTCCAGCCTCTGCGAGCCGACTTGGGGCTGCACTGTCTGTCTGCCGCTGGTAACCGAGGTGGTTGGCTTGTCCGCGGCGTTTAGCCAGCCCCAAAGGCCCCGAATCCCCGAGGCAACGATCGAGCACAGCCCGACACCTACTAACGACCAAAACAGGTCGTCGTGAAACTGGAACTGGGACGCCGTAGTGCTAGCGTGTTGACCTGTGTAGATATGTCCTGGCTGCCCCTCATACCACAATGTCAGGCCCTTCCAGATGGCGCCGAACCCCAGCATCAGACAACCGGTGGAGAGTAGCCCGCCCCCAAAGAAGAGGGCCTCGACCAACAAGCTGCACAGAAAAATGGAGAGGGAAAGGGACAGTACTGCCCACAGTTCATCGAGCCTGGGGTCCCATGCAACAAAGGGCTGTCCGAGCACGTAGATAATTATCCAGAGAAGAAGGCCCGCCCCTGAGCCTCCCGTGAGGCTCCAGCCACTTCGAAGCACTAAGCCGCCGCCAAGCCGCGGCACAAGTTGGATGAAGAACCGGAACGGCCAGGTGCAGAAGACGAGAATGTATGTCGCAAGCCGCCTCAAGCAGACCTTCCAAGAATGGCGGCGAGAGCCGTAACCCACCAGAACCGTCATCATATATAAGACTAGTCGTGACTATTTGAGCCACCCGACCTGTGATTGTTCCATAAGCGCTTTGGGATGGGACCGAGCCTTACCCCAGGATCGCCCAGGCACCCCTAATTTTGAGAAGCACCGGGCCCGAATACATCCACCAATGCGGAGATGTCGTGTTCGTCGAGTCCCTGGCGCCGGCCCTCTTGGAACACCTCTTGGATTGCGTTTTGCAGAGAGAGGTGGGTTCCCAGCGAAGCCGCGACAGAGATCAACGCCTGATTTCCCTCTCGCCAAGCCTTGATGGACGCCTCGGTCTCCTCGGTGCGCCCATCTCGAATCGCTTCGATCAGGCGTTTTTGCTCGGACAGAAGGATACTGTTGGTGCCTTCGTTGAACTTCATAAAGACGTCGAGCGGTACGCCACCGGCTCGGCAAATAGCTGCCCCATTCACCAGGCCCATGATCGCCCCTGTTAGGCCGGACATCAACGAACGACTGAGTACGGATGGGCGATTGATGTCTTCCCCCAAGTTCGTCCAATTCGCATCCAGTATGCTCAAAACCGGGCTGCACGCGTCCAGCACCCCGGGCTCACCTGAGAGCAGGAGTGCCGCTTCGTCTGTGCCGAGATGGCGGGGATAGCACATCACTGCGCCATCAACGATATGGCCACCCTGGGCTCGGATGAACGAGGCATGGGCCTGCACATCATCGATTGTGCCCGTGGTGAGCTGAATGATGAAGGTGTCTTGAAAGTGACGGGCTAGGTTGTGTGATGCAATGACCTGTTGCCATACCTGGTAGTCCGACAGGCAAACAATGACGTGGGTGTTCGCATCCAGCGCATCGCCGGGTCCAGTACAGGCGATGGCTCCGCTTGAGACCAGGGCATCGACCTTGGCCTGCGACCGGTTCCAGACTGAGACCTTGCAACCGCTTTCGAGCAATGTGTGGGCGATGCCCGACCCCATCGCACCAAGTCCTATTACGGAAACACTAGGCACAGAGGCGGCTTGAGTAGTCATCTGTATTGCTCGTTGGTGTCAAAACTGGTGTCAAACCGGCTCGGGACCGAAATCCGCGAGCCGGTTGAACCGCGCGCAAACGCTATGCATCGACGCTTTTTAAGTGGCAGGGGCACCAGGATTTGAACCCGGGACCTGCTGATTTGGAATCAGCTGCTCTACCAGCTGAGCTATACCCCTGCGGTCCCCGGAACGTACCGTCACAGCGCATCGACGGCAAGATCTACGACGTGACAGATCCTGCAATAATCACTGATTGATGGGGACAGGAATTAGCCCAAAAACGCGTACGCACCCGCGACCAGCGCGATCACCCAGCAGTACCATGAAAATGACGACAGGTTGCCGCGATTCACGACGCCGACGAGCAGCTTGAGCGCGATGTAGCCCGACACCGTCGCCACCAACATCCCAACGCCGAGCGGCGTAAGCGCGGAAGCGCTCATCTCGAGTTCACCTACCTTCAACAAGAAGCCACCCAGGATGGCGGGTATCGAGAGCAGGAACGAAAAGCGGGCGGCGAAGCCTCTGTCGGCTCCGAGCAAAAGCGCAGTGGCGATAGTCGTCCCAGAACGGGAGATCCCCGGCGTGATCGCCGCACCCTGCGCGACACCAAGTAAAAACGCCTGCTTGAACGAAAGCGTGCACTCTTCCAACGCTCCGTTTTCACGACCACGCGTAGACCACAAGATACCGCCCGTCATCGCGAAGCTAAAAAGCAGCGTACCCGGGGTCGAAAAAAGCGTCTCGAAGACGTCTTCAAGCAACAAGCCAATCGCAGCGGTCGGAATGCTGGCCACGATGATCAACAAGAGCATGCGGGTACCGGGACGCTCTGTAAGCGGACCGCTCTCCTTAAAAGGCGCGGTGGCCATTCGAATGACATCTTCGCGAAACAGCCAAATAATCGGCAACAAGGTCGCGACATGCAACGCGAGATCAAAGGCGATTGAGTCTTGGCTGGGCTCGAAAAACTGCTGCAGCAACACCAAGTGCCCAGAACTCGAGACCGGAAGGAACTCTGTAAGCCCCTGAACCAAACCCAGGAGTCCCGCTTCGCCTACGCTTCCGCTCATTCCGCTGACTCCTCTTGTGCCTCTGGCGGCGGCTGAAAGCGCCCCAGGTAGGTCACGATAGCCGTAACCTCAGCGGCCTCAAGCTCGCTGAACGCGCGCATCGAGGTGCCCGCGACACCCTTACGCACCGCCCGGCGGCTCCTCTCGTCCACATCGATGGTCCAGAACGCGGGAAGCGTGAAATCCGTGGGCTTCGGATCTAATGCAGCAGACGCCGCACCCGCGCCGTTGCCCTTACGGCCATGACAAACCTGGCACTTCTGCACATAAATCGTGGCCCCGTCTGCAGGGCTTGGCGCTGGTGTTTGGGCCAACGCGACCGGTGGGGTCACAAGACTCACACAGAACAAAAGAAGAAAACGAGCCACAGCCTATTCCTCACCCTTTGGAGGACGCGGTGGCAAATCTACCTTCCCCTTAGGTGCTTTTTTGCCCTTGGCTTTCGACTTCCGACCCTTGTTGGGTCCTGCCTTATTTTTCCCGCCCTTCTTCTTCTGAGGCTTATCCAAGGTCTGGACGTAGATGAGCACACGCTTTGCGTCGCGCTTAGTAAGGACGTCGCCATAGCCCGGCATCGCACCACGTCCTTCGCGTACGGTCGCGATGAATTCAGGCATCGTCTCCGAGGTCACCAGGCCCTTTATCGACGGCACCGGCTTCGCGAGCGCGGACGCAGCGGGGCCATCGCCCTTCGCGCCACGACCGTGGCACTGCCAACAGCTCTGCATCCAGATGTCTTTCCCGGCCTCAGCGTCCGGCTTGTTTCGTGTAGGCACACCCGCCGTGCTGATCGACACAAAGCCGAAACACAAGAGCAGAATAGCGACCACAAACCGGACAAAAGTCATCAGGAGGATCTCAAGCCAAAGGAAGACGAACAGCCAAAAATAAGGAACGCCCGCAAGATAACTTGCGGGCGTTCGAAGTGGCGGGGTTGACGGGACTCGAACCCGCGGCCTCCGGCGTGACAGGCCGGCGTTCTAAACCAACTGAACTACAACCCCAAAGAACTTCAAAGACACTAAAGATGGTAGGCGGAACAGGGCTCGAACCTGCGACCCTCGCGGTGTAAACGCGATGCTCTCCCGACTGAGCTATCCGCCCATCGGACAAGGCCTCTTTACTAAACAATGCCCGCAAGAGTGTCAAGGCGTTGGACGCTACATAGGACCCTGCGGGTCTCCAAAATCGGATTTGGACGCGTCAGAGACAGGCGTACTGTCCCGTTCTTCAAGCAATTGCTGAAGTGCGGGAGCGAGTCCTTCGACTTCAAAATCATCCAGACAAAGCGCCAGATCAAGCACTTGGTCCATGTGAGAGACCGGGATGATCTCTAAAGCGTCCCGCACATTGTCTGGGATATCCGCCAAATCTTTCTCGTTCTCAGCGGGGATCAATACGCGCGTAAATTGTCGACGATGTGCCGCCAGCAATTTTTCTTTCAACCCGCCGATAGGCAACACGCGCCCCCGCAAACTGACCTCACCAGTCATCGCCACGTCGTGGCGGGCTGGAACGCCTACAAAAGCGCTCGCGACCGCCGTAGCCATCGCGATCCCAGCACTTGGACCATCCGTCTTCATGCCGTTTCCGGGGTAGTGCACGTGCAGGTCAAAGTGTTCGTGAAATCCGGGCTTCAAACCAAGGTAGGACGCACGGGCTCGGACGTAGCTGAAAGCGGCCGTTCCAGACTCCTTGAGCCAATCGCCCAACAAGCCGGTCAAGATCAACTTGCCCTTACCAGGCACCACCGCGACTTCGATATCGAGCACCTCGCCACCCCACGGGGTGACGGCGAGGCCATGTACAAGGCCAACCTGGGACTCACGGTCGCTGGTGGGACGACTAAACTTCGGCACACCGAGAATCTTCGAGACGTTGCCGCTGGTGACGCGAACATGAACCTCTGGACCCTCGGTCACAACACGCATCGCAACCTTACGACAAACCCCGGCAAGCTCCCGCTCAAGGTTTCGTACGCCGGCTTCGCGCGTGTACTCGCGAATGACCGTCTCGACCGCGCCGCGGGTGATCGTCATCTGCTCCGACGTCAGGCCGTTGGCCTCTAGCTGCTTATCGATGAGGAAGTGCTTCGCGATCGCCAGCTTTTCACTTTCGGTGTAGCCAGGCAGTCGGATGACCTCCAGTCGGTCGATAAGTGCCGGAGGGATACCCTGCACCGAGTTGGCGGTGCAGATGAACATGACCGAGGAGAGGTCGTAATCAAGGTTCAGATAGTGGTCCTGGAACGTATGGTTTTGTTCCGGGTCCAAGACCTCCAACAGCGCTGACGCCGGGTCTCCTCGAAAGTCAGAGGACATCTTGTCGATTTCATCGAGCAGGAACACGGGGTTCCCTGACCCCGCCTTGCGGAGGCTCTGGATCAGTTTTCCAGGAAGGGCGCCTATGTAGGTTCGACGGTGACCTCGGATCTCCGCCTCATCGCGTACGCCGCCAAGCGACAGCCGCACAAACTCGCGCTCCGTCGCACGCGCCACAGAGCGTGCAAGAGAGGTCTTTCCGACGCCAGGGGGCCCGACCAAACACAGGATCGGACCACGCATCCGGTCGACCAAGCTTGAGACCGCCAGATACTCCAAAATGCGATCTTTGACCTTGAGCAGGCCAAAATGATCTTCGTCAAAGACAGCGCGCGCGTTGGTGATGTCGAGATTTTCCTCGCTCATCTCCTCCCACGGCAGCGAGAGCACCCAGTCGATATAGTTGCGAACGACCGTCGCCTCAGCCGACATCGGCGACATCATCTTAAGCTTTCGGACCTCTTTTTGAAGGCGTGCACGCGCCTCTTCAGAAAGCGACTTTTCAGCAATCTGCTGTTCAAGTTCCGACAGCTCATTGCTGACCTCATCGCGACTGCCAAGCTCCTGCTGAATCGCCTGCATACGCTCGTTTAGGTAGTACTCCTTCTGCGAGCGCTCCATCTGGCGCTTGACGCGAGACTTGATCTTCCGCTCTACCTTAAGGATCGCCGCTTCACCTTCGAGATGCTCGAGCACCTTCTCAAGGCGGTCAACCGGCTCCAAGATCTCAAGCAGTTCTTGCCGATCGGCGGTCTTCAAGCCCAGACGGGCAGCCAAAAAGTCAGCGATCTCTCCCGGCTTGGAGAGTTCATCGAAAGACGAGACCGTATCGGGCGACGCGGACTTCCCAAGCTTTACCGCCTCGTGAAAGGCTGTAGACACCGAGCGAATGAGTGCTTCGGTCGCTTCATCGATGAGCGCCTCGACATTATGTCGCTGGATCTCGACGCGAAAAAACGACCCCTCATCGTCGACAGAGAGGATCTCAGCGCGCTGATTTCCCTCAACCAAGATCTTGATCGTGCCGTCCGGCAGATGCAGTTTTTGGAGGATCGTCGCCGTGGTTCCCCACGCATGTAAATCATCACGCTCCGGGCGATCGCTATCTGCGTCGCGCTGAGCGACGAGTACGACCTCGCCCTCGACCTCTACCGACGCGGCCGCGGCAACAGACCGTTCACGCCCAACAATGAGCGGAACCGCCATACCGGGAAAGACGACAAGATCGCGAAGCGCGATCGCCGGGATGCTCGAACCCGAGCCCGCGCGGCTCTTGCTTCCGCCGAACATTTAAAACCTCTCCGTGAAGCTTAGGCCCAGGTCGCCGAATCGTTCTCGTAGACAAGAATCGGATCACGCTTACCGGCCACGACCTCTTCGTTGATCACACATTCCCGAACATCGGGGCGTGATGGGAGGTCGTACATCAAATCAAGCATCAATTCCTCGAGGATAGCGCGCAGTCCACGGGCACCCGTCTTGCGGCTCATCGCCTCGCGGGCGATCGCGTGCAGCGCGTCCTCGGTGAACTTCAGTTCTACCTCTTCGAGTTCAAACAGCTTCTGATACTGCTTAATGAGCGCGTTCCTGGGCGTGCTCAAGATCTCGACAAGTGCGTCCTCGTCGAGGTCTTCCAGCGTCGCAATCACAGGCAAACGCCCGATAAACTCTGGGATCATGCCAAAGCGAAGGAGATCTTCAGGCTCAGACAGCGCGATCAGCTGACTCTTTTCGAGGTTCTGCTGATCTTCAACCTCTGCGCCGAAGCCGAGTCCGGAGCGATTGATCCGCTGCTCGACCAACTTGTCTAGCCCCACGAACGCGCCACCACAGACGAAGAGAATGTTGGTGGTGTCGATCTGTAAGAACTCTTGTTGCGGATGCTTGCGGCCACCCTTCGGGGGCACGTTGGCGATGGTGCCTTCCATGATCTTCAACAGCGCCTGCTGAACACCTTCACCCGAGACATCTCGCGTAATCGACGGGTTCTCCGACTTGCGGGAGATCTTGTCGATCTCATCGATGTAGATGATGCCTTTCATCGTCTTCTCGACGTTGTACTCTGCGGCCTGAAACAGCGAAAGTACGATGTTCTCGACATCTTCACCCACGTAGCCAGCCTCGGTGAGACTCGTAGCGTCGCAGATCGTAAAGGGGACGTTCAGAAACCGCGCGAGCGTCTGAGCGAGCAGAGTTTTACCGGTTCCCGTCGGCCCCAACAGCAAGATGTTGGACTTCTGAAGCTCCACATCATCGCGCGCAGCGCGAGTGTCGATACGCTTGTAGTGGTTGTGCACCGCAACAGAAAGCACGCGCTTAGCGCGCTCTTGGCCGATCACATACTCATCAAGGTGCGCCTTGATCTCTTTGGGTTTCGGAACCAAGACGCTCGAGGCAAGGTAATCCTCGCGTTCATACTCATCGGTAATGATGCCATTACAGAGCTCGACACACTCGTCGCAAATGTACACCGAAGGGCCTGCGATAAGCTTACGCACCTCTTTTTGCGACTTTCCGCAAAACGAACAAGAGAGATCCTTCACTTGACCTTCCTTTCAAACACTGGGGCGGGTGGGAACGACTTCCATCGTTGCTTACTCATTGCTGCATCGGCGCAAACAGGGTCTCACTGTAGCCCGACACCGCACAGGATTACGATTCGTCGGTGATCTTCGGTAGGTCTCGAGGCTCGATCACGTGATCGATCACGCCATATTCCTTGGCTTCGGCCGCGGTCATGATGTAATCGCGGTCGGTATCTTCCTCGATACGTGCCAGGTCTTGGCCCGTGTGATGCACGAGGACCTGGTTGAGCTGCTTCTTGATCCGGCCAATCTCTGCGGCCTGAATGGCGATGTCAGAGGCTTGTCCCTGGCATCCGCCGAGCGGCTGGTGAATCAACACACGAGAGTGAGGGAGCGCACGACGCTTCCCGGGCGCACCCGCGGCGAGCAAAACAGCGCCCATGCTGGCAGCCTGGCCCACACAGATGGTCGAAACATCCGGACGGATGTACTGCATGGTGTCGTAAATGGCCATGCCAGCGGTGATTACGCCGCCGGGGCTGTTCACGTAGAGGAAAATGTCCCGATCGGGGTCTTCGCTCTCTAGGAACAACAACTGAGCAATGATCGCGTTTGCGACCTGGTCGTTTACCTGCGTGCCCAAGAACACGATGCGGTCCTTCAAAAGACGCGAATAGATGTCATAGGAACGCTCACCGCGGTGGGTTTGCTCCACCACGATTGGCACATAGTAGTTCGCTCGTTCGTCGTACACGGAAGAACCTCCAGATATCAGGCCCGTGGTTTTGGACTAACCGCACGATCTTGACCAGCCAACAGCCCCGAAGGGGAATGCTTGAGCATCGATCATTATTCCCTGATTTTTTTCGAGATAAAACGCTGACGCAAAGCCAATAGGCCCGGACAAAAAAAAGGCCGCTCGCAGACAGCGAACAGCCTCTTTTTACAAAACGCCTGAATTATTCGTCCGAGTCAGACGCCTCGGCTTCGGTGGGATCAACTTCTGTCACCTTGGCGCGGTCGAGAAGCCAGTCGAGTGTCTTCTTTTCGCGAACGTGGTGACGAAGCTCATCGAGCTGGCCTTGGTTTTGGAAGTAGGCCTTGATGAACTCCAAGGTTTGACCTTGAGAATCTGCGATCTCTTGAAGTGTTCCGTCGATGTCGGATTCATCCGGGTCGATGGACTCAGCCGTCGAGATGCCCTGAAGGAGAAGTCCGCCCTTCACCGCGAACAGTGCGCGGCCGCGGAGATCTTCCATCTGCGCTTCGTCGAAATGAATCGTACGAGGATCCGCACCTTGGTACATCTGCTGCATACGCAACTCTTGCACCAACTGCTGCAGCTGAGCTTCAATCATCGGCTCGGGCACCTCAAAATCGTGCACCTCAATAAGCTTTTGAAGCAAGTTCGCGCGGGCTTGGTTGCGTGAACCTTCCTCAATACGCTTCGTCGCGTCGGCAGTAATCGACTCGCGCATGGCGTCCGCACCGTCTTCAAACCCAAGCTCTTTCGCCGTCTCATCGTCGAGCTCAGGTACGACGGTCGCTTGAATATTGATGACCTTGATGTCGGCGGTGAGCTCCCGACCACGAAGTGTCTCTTGGACCGCGCTGTCGCCAATCGTCACCGTATCGGATTTTTCTTCATCCTTGGACATGCCAACCAAAAGTGCATCAACACCCGGGTAGTACGGGTCCTGACCGACGAGTACCGCAGTACCCTCCTCTTCGACGACGATCTCGTCACCGTCAGCGAGCTTGAGTTGGGTGACGACAATATCGCCCTCTACGATCGGTCGATCGTCGATTTCAACAACCTTAGCGGCCTGTTGGAGTCGTGCTTGAATCGCGCCCTCGATCTGCTCTTCGGCGACCGTAAGCTTCGGCTGCTCAACTTCAAGTCCCGTGTACTCACCGAGCGCAATTTCCGGCTTCACATCGACGGTCACGGTGAACGAGAACGCGCCGTTCTGCTCCAACTCCTCGGGCTCGACGGTCGGACGACCAACGATATCAAGTCCCTCGATGACCTCTTCCCAAGCGCCTTGGATGAGCTGCTGGCTCACGCTCGCACGCACCTGCGGGCCGAACTTGGCCTCGAGCACGCGGCGAGGCGCTTTGCCGGGTCGGAACCCGGGGATACGGCGCATACGACGCAACTCGTCGTAGGCCTTCGAAATCTCTCGACCGACGGTGTCGGCCTCGACTTCGTAGCGGATTCGCTTTTGGATAGAACTGACGTCTTCGATTTGTCGGGTCATTCAGGGCCTCTGTAGTCAGGCATCAAAATGCGAGAAGGGGGAGTCGAACCCCCACGGGTCACCCCACTGGATCCTAAATCCAGCGCGTCTACCAGTTCCGCCATTCTCGCTTGTAAGGATAAGGGCGCTTTTGGCCCCGGAAAACCAACCGCCACCCTACGAAAGGGTGGCGGAAGAAAGAGGGTAGGCCCAGGAGGAATCGAACCTCCAACCAACGGATTAAGAGTCCGGTGCTCTGCCAATTGAGCTATAGGCCCGTAAGAAAAGACAAGAAGAAAGGGGTGGATGAAGGGATTTGAACCCTCGGCCTCCGGAATCACAATCCGGCGTTCTAACCAGCTGAACTACACCCACCACAGGGCCGCCTTATATAGTCAGCTTTGGGACTGTGGCAAGATCCAGAACGGTTGGCGGCGATCCAATTTGCAACAAAAGTTCGCTCAATCCGACGCGAGGGGGTCGAAAGTATCGGAAATTGGCTCTAATCCAGCCATCACAATCGACCGAAGGTCATCGAAGCTTGGCGGAGGGTCGCCCTGCTTGGTGCCGACAACCAGGCTTCGCAAGATCGGATCGGAGATATCTAGTGGCCATCCTTCCCGACTGGGTCCAAGCCAAGGCTCCCCGCCTTCTAAATCCGGCGGGAGCCATTCAAGCACGTGTTCTTTTTTCCCGAATTCCGACCACGCGGCGGGCTCGGGATCACGGACTGCGCCGAGGGCGACAAGCACCTGAAGGGGATGTGCCCAGAAAGACAATGGCTTCGTAGCGGCCAACCGAAGGGGCTCAATCGACGCGCTCCCGCCATCCGACGCCAGCTGCAGTAAGGGAAATACGGGTTCATGTACCCAGGCAAAACGACTCTTGGCACCGGACGTCCATTTTCCAGAAACCGGGTCAATAGCGCCCATCGCACCGACCAAAGGCCCCCCGGTATAAAGACGGAACAACCCGACTGGCGCGTACCAACGGTCAGAGACATTCGTCAGTCCAGCAGCCTCCATGCCTGTCGGCTCATACAACAAATCTTGGAACTGGTTTGATCCAACAACGGCTTTACTGGGCAGGCCGCCCTGTCCCGCAAACAACACGGCGAGTGACCGCTCGGAGCGCTTGTCTCCATCGATCAACAATTCAGAATCACCCAGTGCACGCACATGGAGACGATCAGTGCCAAGGTTATCTCGCACCCGTCGGAAACCATCTGCTTCGAGAATTGAGATCTTCGAGCCCGGCCCCTGCAATCCGCGAACACGTCCGAATGGATCGTACTTCACGGCGTAATGGCCAAGGTGTGAACGTGTGCCGGTCAACGGGTCGGGAGAAGACGTAAGCGTGACACTTCGAAGTCTCCCAAGCGCGTCATGTGCGAGGGCGGCTGTGCCTCGCTCACCCACAAGCTCTGTCATCTGACCCGCGTCATCATGTCGGTAGTCGATCCGTCCCTGCGCGATCCCCCACATCTGCATCCCGCTCGCGGGGAACCCCTGCTTGGGACGTCCAATCTGATCAAAAAGTACCAACTCAGCGCTAGGCCCCTCCAAACGATCACCGATAGCTGACCAGACGCCGTCACTTCCCTCCAAAACGCTGATGTGATCCGTAGAGTCTCGATGGATCCTCGTGGTACCCACCAACCCTCGAACGCTGTCCAAACGCCCCGCGCGATCCCAAACGGTCTCTCTACGGGCGAGTGGTTCATCAGCTGGCCCTTCAAAGCGCTGGGTGAGACTCCGGAGCCCTGAAGTCGAGCGCACTATCGAGCCGTTCGCCCAGCGTGTAAGCACCGGCGGGCCAAAATTGCTCCATTGGAGACCAAGCAAAAAACCCAGATCTCCAGATAGGCGCAACAAACGACGGCTCTCATCGCGCTGCAGCTGGATATCGATGCCGTCCATACTCGCTGTGGAGACAAGGCCTCGAGCATCCCGGCTAAACCTCACCGCCCCCTCGGGCCCGGTCACAGAGTCGACTCTGCCATCGATACCACGTGCCACGCGCCAGGACGCGCTACCCATGGACACAGAGGACACACGTCCTGTGCGGGCTCGCTTGATCACATAGCGCTCATCAACCCCAGATTCGCTGTCCAACACTATGTCGCGAATCCTCCCGGAGAGATCGCGATCAAAGCGAACCGATGCACCAGGCCAGCGCACCTGTTCCGCGCGGCCCGTCGCGTCACGTTCAACCTGCACCCGATCTGCGGCGATCAACCGCCCCTGTGCGTCGTAGCCAAATTCAACCCGGCGAGATTCTGCCAAAACAGCGTAAGGATGACCGCGTGCGTCGCGATCTACGGTCAGTGCCGTACCGTCCGACCGGTGCCAGGCCTTCACGCGACCCGCGCCGTCATAAGACCAGCCAGAGACTCTTCCCAAGGGGTCTGTAAATCGAGTCATCGCTCCATCGGCACGGTAAGCAAACCTACGCTCCGCATCACCCACCGTGACCCGCTCAAGCCAACCGGCATTACTTCTGCCAAGGGACAAGGTCCCAGCGGCCTTTGAGACGAGCCCGGCCATTCTGCCCAAAACATCCGTGACGACACGCCACTCCTGTCCCGTCGACAGCGTGATCCTGCCCGGCTGCTCGCCGCGATAGCTGGCGACCTCTACACGGCCATCCAACGCGTCCACAATAGCCCGTATACGTCCCGCAGCGTCACGAACCATTTGGACCACGACCCCGCGATGGTTTCTCACCGTATGCACACGACCGGCAGCGTCTCGCTCGAACACCGTACGCTCTTCACCGCGCTCAATCCGAGTGATACGCCCAGCGGAATCCCGCTGGTACCTCGTGCTCAAACCTGTCGGATCCGTCAGGCGAACGAGCGAGCCTGAAGGGTCATACTGGTAGTTCCAACGTCCGCCATCTGGCGCCACAATCGAGATCGGCTGCCGTCGATCGTCCAGTGAAATGCCCCAGCGATGTCCTGCAGCGTCCGTCCAACCGCGAAGATTACCCCCGGTTCTCGCGAGCCGTACGTCAGCGCCAGTCGGATCGATCCAACCGACCAATTCACCGTCTTGCCAACGCGGGCTCACCCGTCTGCCCAGCTCGTCGGTAGCCGTCAGCCCAGCCAACGAATCGCCAACGCGCAAACTCGCACCAGTGGGACCGGTGACGCGCTCCAGTTTGTCCCCATTCCAGCTCAGACGAACCCGACGAAACCCAGGGCCTGAAAGTGAGGTGACACGTCCGTCTTCGTTCCGTTGAACGATGAGTCTGGCTCCATCGGGCCAGAGGACCCCGCGAAGCAGACCTGCGTCATCATAGAGATATCGCTGTCGAACATCCGCGCTAGACCGTGAGGCGATCAACCTGTCGGAACGGTACTCCAAAGCAGCCGTCAGCCCTCCGCTGCTCTGCACACGGTAGCCGTCACCAAGCGGGGTCGCATCCAACGACACGCGTCGCCCGTCATTGCTCTCGATCGAGGCAAGCGAATTGCCGTCCCAATTGAACTCAAGCGACACGGCGGAGGAGACCTCTCGACGCAACATTCTGCCCGCTGAATCGAAGTGTGAAACCGTCCCACTGACATCTTTAACGATGACGCCATCATCCGTTTCTTCGAGCCGAGATCCGAGTGATCCGACGACCTCTGTCCCGCCCGCCCACGGCGGCGAACCCAGATTCGCGGGCGCGCTAAAACTTTCTTTCCGACCCAGCGCTGTCTCGACGACGTAGTCGCCAGCCAGAACCCGAAGCTCGGAGAGACCTGAATACCACCAACGGTCTCCCCGCCAGACCCTGGTGAGCTCGACATCCAGCGGGTTCCCCTGAAGGCGAAGATCTCGTGTTGCAAAGACGAGGTCACCCGTACGCGGGTCCACAATGGCGACCCCTCTGGGATCTGACAAGGGATCGGCACCAACGGGGGGCAAGGTACCAATCCACTCGACGCCCTTGGGCGTAATCAAAGGGTTGGCCCATCTTTCCTGCGCGGCCGCCCGATCGCTCCAGCCCATCTGAAATCCCAGACAAGCCAGCCCAAAGATAAGCCACCGACAATTCACCGGGACCTCGCTCCGCCTTGACCGCACCATTTGCGTTGAATCAAGGAAGGCCAATCAACAAAAAGCCACCCCAAACAGCGGGGCCGAGGACCTCATCATCCAGTTCCACATCACGCACCGCCTTACGGCCGCTCACCATCGCAGCACCAACCGCGCCTTCTGAACCCAGTGCAGCATAGGTCGCACGAATGAACGGGTAGCGCGCACGCACCGGAACATCCCATAGTGATGTCACGACAGAAGAAGTGCCTGAGTTGATCAAGCAGATAGCCCGTACAAGCTGCACCTCTGTTCGAGCAGGTGCCGCGAGCGATGCCAACACAGCTGGAACCGGACCACACCGCAACGCGCCCAAGGGCATCGCACTATCGGTCAACTGAAAGCCTGCGCTTTGTTCTTCGCCCAAGCTGGTGACGTGCAAATAACGTGCTTTAGCGAGAGACTCGCTCACTGCCGTAGTCGTGGCTTCGTCACCACGTAAGACCTTGAGTCGCCCACCTCCCATCAGCGCGGTCAACGAGTTCAACTCATTCGGCGCAGATAGCCCTGCGGCAGCCATCGTTCTCGCAACCTCGTCTCCAACCACCGCGACCTTGGGGGTCTGATTCAAGACATCGATGCCCAACAGATCCACGGTGTATTCCGACGCAGCAGCATCTTCGTCACCCTGTGACATCAACGGCCCAGCGAGAGGCGACGCGCCAACGCGGCGAATATCCGCGAAGAACCGGAGTCCCCTTGTTTGCTCGGGCAACGCCTGCATAGGCACCATCAACAACGGACTGGGCGCCAGAATGAAATATCGAGGCCCTGAAAGCTGTTCGGAGACGGGATCAAACACCGTGGCGCGCACCCGATCCCCAGCGAGCACACCGGCGGACACACCGCGTTCCGCTGCGGTCTCGAGCGCGCTTCGATAGGCTGCGACATCCGAAACGACAGACCCCGGCAAAGCGCGCGTCACCACATTCGTCGGCGTGATCAACATCAACTCTACAGCGTCGCTCCCGAGATAAAAGGAGAACACGGAGGCATCGCCTGTAAATGCCCTCAAAGCCGAGAGGCTCTCGACGGCTTGGTAATCCAGCACGCAATCGCCCACGGCGGCCGACCATGCCGCATCACTGGCCTTGCGCTCCTCAACCGGTGCGTCCGCAGCACCAGCCAACCACAACACGGTCCGAACACGTTCACGTGCCAGAGCAATACGCAACGCGCGCCTTTCCGACTCGGCCATACCAAGGGTTGGGTTGTCTCCAATCCTGGCGGCCATCCGCTTGAAGTCCAGATGACGCGCCCATTCATGCAAGACAAATCGTGCGTCATGTAACGGTCCAACACGCGCCAACTCAGCCTCGATGTCTGGTCCATCGGCAAAATCGGAGGCCAAGACAGGTGACCATATGCCCTGGCGTTCAGCTGTAGAAGCCTTAAACGCCCGCTCATAAGCTTCAGCAGCGCCGGTCGCGTTACCCGCTGTGAGTTCTTGACGTGCGGCAGCCCAGTGCGCCGCTGCGGAGGTCGCGCCCTCTGGAGCCGACGTCCCCATGGTGAGCGCCAACCAGTCCGCAGAATTCAGAATTTCTGATGGCACACCGGACGGTGGTGCCTCACTGGCCTGATTAGCAAACAGATTGCGGACCGCGACTTCACTTTGAATGCCAACGGAAGATGCGTCGATCGGGGTGTCTGCAAAGCTGCCCGAAAGCAACGCGGTCATCGCTTGCTCTCGAGCGGACTGATCTCCAGCGAGACGACCGTGGCGCTCCCATTCAAGATGCGCCTCGATCACATGCGGCGCATAGGCCCAACCACTGGATGCCAGGAGCGCAGATGAGCGCGCATTGATGGCACTACTCACCGAACCCACAGCACCAGCGGTGCCTACCTGCAGTTGACTTTGCCGCGACGCGACCAACCACGCCCAGTCACTCGAGCCATCCACAGTCGCAGCACCCAACGCCGCGAAGTCCCCTTCACAATGCGCGAGCAGTGCACGAGCAATACGCGCGTCCTGGGCACGGAGCGCCTCTAAAGCGGGCTCAACGTCATCCGAAACACAACTCTCTGCAGCAGCGAGCGCCCAGACTTCTGCAGCGCCTGCGGGACGGCGAAAACTTGGATCAACCGGTCCGATGTCTTCATCTTCCTCGGTCGCAGACGCGGCTGGCTGCTTGGCCGGCGGGGGCTTCGGCCCAGCATTGGCAACATCTCCATTGTCTGCCTTCGGCGCAGCGACCTCCTTGGGCGCATCATCGGGAGCGGACGCTTTATCTGCGTTTGCACTATCGTCCGCCTCTGTTTTCGCAGCATCTGCCTGCGCCTTTTTCGTCGCTTCAACCGCTGCCGCACGGGCACCCGCGCGTTGCGCACTCTCTACCCGCCCGAAAAATGCCTGCTCGCCTGCAGAGAGCGCAAGCTCGAAGTCTCCTGCAAGTCGTGCAACTTTTGAGACCAGCACTGCCGTCTCGTCACACGCGGGATCCTCCGCTTCGCGTCGAGCGGCATCCATTTCTGCAGCCAATTCCAAGGCCGCGTCAATTTCCAAAACTTGGACATGCGCTTCTACTGCGACAGACAAAAAGTCCGGAACAAGCCCGCCAAGTCGATTCGCATTTGCGAGCTTGGCAGCTTCCGTCGCTTTCGCGACGCGAAGCTTGGCGCCATCTACTACTACAGCCTTTCGCGCTCCCGAACCTAAAGAGTTTCTGGCTTCCGGATCAGCCCATGCATCCAGCCTTAGAGACGTCGCAAAAAACTTAGCGCGGAGCGAATCTGAATTTTCGAGCTTAATCGTGAGCGCTTCAAGAACCGCTGTCGCGGACTCGCCAACCCGGCGGTCATCCAGAAGCGACGTGTATTGCGGCACCAAAGCCATGTTCACACGCCAATGATCAAGTGTAGAAGCGAGATCGAGCAGCGTCTTGCGCTCGTCAGCTTTCTCAGCGTCCTCGGCGAGAATCAACGCGTCTGCCGGATTTGTGGGGTCGAGCCGAGATCGATCAAAACCTGCGCCCGCTTTCGCGGCCAGCGCGCGCAGCGCAGCAGAATAGCCGGCATCCTCTTCCGCGATAAGCCGCGCTGCCGCAAGCGCGTCATCCGGTCGTTGCGCAAGAAGCGCGAGTTCGGCCCTGAGCGTGTGGTGTGCGAGGGTTTGCCCCCCAATGGCCTCAGCAGCGGACAATTGATCCAGGAGCGCACCCGCATCATCGACCGCTCCGGCTTGGAGCAGTACCTCCGCCCAGACCTCCTGATTTTCGGGCTGTTCCGCCAGCAATGGCAAAAACGCACCGATGGCCTCGTCATGCTTCCCGGCGTTCGCGAGCGCTTGCGCCTTTTCGACCTTGTCTTCAAAGGTGACCTTCGGTGCTTTCGGCTTAGTCTTTACGACCTCCACCGGCGCCACCTGCTCGTCTTCCCCGCCACAGCCACTGGCGGCTACACCGAACAAAAAACCCAACGCTATCGCGCGTCCTACTGTTCCCGTCGTCAACACGTCGCGCTCCCAATCCATCGGTTTGCGATGGAGTGGATGCTACCACGCGCACGCGCACGTGCGAATCAGCGGCAACTCGCAACGCCGCCAGCGAAACAAATAAACGTCGCAGATTCCTTGATGACAACAGCCGTGATGAGCGGGCGCCCTGAAGCCAATCTGCCTTCGACTCTGCAGGGCCCTGTATCGGCGTTCTCAAGCACCACACGTTGCGGATCTGCACCCGAGCCCACATGACAGCGCGCCACGATCTCCGTGACATCCGGGTTCGCCGAAACAAACTCCACGCGAAAACCTTCCGATGTCTGTTCTGCCGGTGCAGGTGCTGTCTCGACCGGATTAGCCGCCTGTGGTTCAGTGGCGCGATCGACGGAATTCTGATCGAGACCGTCCCAGACAGAACCGGATGCTGACGGATTTTCTTCTGTACGCTCCGACGCCGCTTCGGACGCATCATCGGCAGCAGATGGCGGGTCAACCTCTGCGGATTCAGGCACGACGGGATCGGTGTCATCGACGACGTCAGATGCCGGGGCCTCCTCTACAAACGGTGCTGCTGTCGCCGCCGGAACCAGATCCGGCTGGGGGCCCGACACGGGAGAAGGCGTAGTGGAGACTCCCGAAGGAGCGGCTGTGGGAGCGGTAGGCGTGACAACAGGAGGCTTTTCAGCGACCGGCACAGTTGTCGACGAAGACGACGCAGCAGGCGCCTCTTCGGTCGGCAACGGCTTGGTTTCCGACGGAGCTGGGAGAAGCGACTCTATTCCCGGACTGGAACCGTCGTCGGACGGTATAGAAACAGGCGACACGTCCACAGCCGTAGACTCTTCACCGGTTCCTTGTAACCACCACACTCCGAGAAGCAGCGCGCCGACAACCGCGGCGATCGCCGGCCACAAGGGGCGACGCGCGGCGGGACCGGTTCGCTCAGCCTGGCGTTCGCGCACGAACGCTTCAGAAGATGTATCTATCTCAAACCGAGCAGGGAAAGACGGCCCCTCATCGTCTATCGCCATCGAGACGGGCCCAAGAACAGACGGCCCGTCGGGAGCAATCTCCGCGACTGTAGCAGCATCAAAATCAGCGAACGGCGACGGGTTAGGCGCCGCGCTATCAATGACCTCATCCGCGCTCAGATCGCGCGTCACTGCTGCTGGCTCGTCTACCGCACCGAACGGCATCGTGCGAGGCACCGTCAGATCCGCGGCATCCTCTGAAGGCATCAGCTCCGTACGCCGAGGCTGTGTCCAGTCTTCACTCTCTGACCTGGGCGGAAGTTGAGAAATCAGCTCTGTCTTGGGCGAATCGTCTTCAGATTCAAGCGCCTGGGTATAGAGCGCAGTCACCCCTTCTGCCGCATCCAACGACTCAAGCGTCGCCAACTCAGGCAGTGGGTCATCACCTGCACCAGGCACTGCGGCGGTCTGGGTCTCTTCCTCATCAGCAAACCGCTCGCTTAAATCACGCGGAATTGTGTCAGAAAAAGCGTCCTGTTCGTCTCGAGCAGCGGACGACGCCTCCGTCAGGTTCTTCCGAGAAGCGCGGGGCACGCTAAAAGAAGCCCAACTTCGTAAGCCGCGTGTACTCACTTCATTTGAAAGAGCATCCAGTCGCTGGGCCAGCGTCGCGAGCGCAATTCGCTTTTCCAGCGGAGAACATAGAGATCTGCGTAGAAGTTCCATCAGTCGGTCAACGACGGTTTCCTCTGCGACGACAGCGATCTCCGCCCGAGCGCGCTCAAGCAACCCTTCGAGTTCCTCGCTAGATAGGTCTCCCGCACGCTCGTTACACAAAATCTCCAGGAGCAATGACGCGATCCCAAAAGTAAGCGCTGTCGTCTCGACTGGCTCGCCCGAGTCAGCGTAGCCGGGGGCACGCGCTGGGATGTCGCGACCGACCGTGTGCACCCTGCACCCCACGACCTTGACTCTGCCGACAGCGTCCAAAAGGACGTCCTGAGGTGTCGGGCCCGTATGAAACAGCCGTCGATCTGGCTGCAGAGCCTCTACTGCGGAAACAGCATCAAGTCCTAAGGCGACGGCAGCGACAAGTTCCAAGGCTGCACGAACCGGCACTTCTCCAGAACTCGATGCCAAACAGGCCGCGAGGTTCGCCCCCTTGAATTGGCTGTAAACCACCGCCAAGCGCTTCTTCACACTTGTGGCGTGCTCGACAGCCAGGACGTGTTCATGCCGTACACGCCGAAGCAAACCCACGTCTTCTCTAAGCTGTGCGAGCCCTTCCGACGAAGAGGTCTCCGTACTCACCCGCACCAAAACCGGTCGCGGCGCACCTGCTACGACCAAACGTCCGAAGAACATCCCGTCCCCGAGCGCTTTTTGTTCCTTGCCGATTTTCAGTCGTCCGCGTGCCACTATCTTTTCCATCCAAAACACAAAGATTTTGACTTCTAACGAATCAAAAGCCCACATGACACGTGATAGACCAGCAACTGGTCGTTCACACCCACAAAACGAACGGTTATGTTGAAAGATTCCAGCGGCAAGCAGCAGGCGCACCGCGATCTGAACGTCGGGAGAGGGCCTTGACGCCAAAAAACTCGGACTCCGAGACCATCGATCCGACTCCTGATGCGTCTAAAACAGACGACTGGAGCGACGAGGGTACCAATACGGACTCTGCCGGAGACGGCCCTGCGTTGCCTGCGATCCGCAAGAGTTCCGGAAAAGCCGCTGCAAACCGCGATCTTCTGCAGGCATACCTTGCCGAGATCCGCAAACACCCCCTGCTGTCTCCAGAAGAAGAACGTGAGCTCGCCATCCGCTACGCAGAAGACGAGGACAGAGAGGCCGCAGAGCGCCTCGTGACAGCCAATTTGCGCCTCGTCGTCAAGCTTGCCTTCCAATACCACCGTCAATGGGCCAACGTTCTAGACCTGGTGCAAGAAGGAAACGTAGGGCTGGTACACGCGCTCTCCAGATATGATCCGTACCGCGGGATTCGCTTTTCCTCGTATGCACAGTACTGGATCAGAGCGATGATCTTGCGCTTCCTTATGGACAACTACCGAATGGTTCGTCTTGGGAGTACTCGTGCCGGTCGGCAGCTCTTCTTTCAACTCCAAAAAGAGCGCGAGCGCATCGTCCGAGAAGGACTGCAGCCAACCACGAAGCTACTTGCCGAACGCCTCGAGGTCTCCGAGAAAGAAGTCATTGCGGTAGACCAACACCTACGCGCACCCGCTGCATCTCTCCACGCCCCTATCGGCGGCGAAGAAGGCGGTCGCTCACTCGCAGATATCGTGCCCATGGAAGAGGGAGACGACCCCGAAGATCTGGTGACACGGAGCCAGATGGGTGCCATCATCGGAGAGCAACTGACTGCTTTCAGATCGGAACTCACCGATGACCGAGAGCAGATCATCTGGGACGAACGACTTGTGTCAAATGACCCACAAAGCCTTTCTGCGCTGGGCAAACGCTTCGGGGTGAGTAAAGAACGTGTTCGACAACTCGAGGCACGCATTCGGAACCGTCTGAAAGTTCGCCTTGAAGAAACGATAGGCGACGAGATCGACTTTGAATTCGATCTCTCGGAGGACGATTGAGACGTTCGATTCGAGACATTCGGGGAAAAGCCCAACGGTGGATTCATCGCCAACGCGCAACACGTGCGGAGGTTGCGAACGGACCAGCCTCTCCAGCTGATGGAGGGTGGGGAGGGCCGCGTCTGAACGTGGGAGACCAGCAAAGCTCGGACGAGATTAGCGCTAACGCCTCCAAACAGGCATCTGCAGCAGCAGAGTCTCTTACGCAATCCGATGGCGCCAATTCACCATGGAATGAGATTTCCTGCACCGACGACGATTTTCGGAGCAAAAACCGTCACCTTTGGTTCGCGGTACTCGCTCACCGACACGCGCAAGGCGATGAAAATGCCGCTGAAGAGGCCATCAACGGACTCTCCAACTGGCTCGCGACCGATGTGCCAGGCCGTGGAGGCGCGTGGGTTCACACCACAGACTTAGTGGCACGACTCATTCATTGGTCTGTCGGTATTGGCTGGCTTGAGGATGCTGCAAACCCAGACTTCAGAAGACAAGTTGCAGGCTCCGTTGCCCAACACCTCCACCATTTAGAAACCCGGTTGGCGCCCAACACCCTCGGCGACCCCAGACGCCCACTACAACTCTGCGGATTGTTGGTCGGCGGTCTAAGCTGGCCGGGCCTGGCCGACGCCAACAAACGTTGGAGCGAAGCGCTCGCTGCACTACCCGACGCGGTAGAAGCCCAGCTATACGCTGACGGTGTAGATCGCCAAAGAAGTCCTAAACGACTGCTCGATTTACTGGTGCACCTCTTTGCCACCCGTACAGTATGTACGCAAAATCAGGTGGGTTTCCCCCGTACACTCGATGGTGCATTAGCAAGAGCGACGACGTACCTAAACGCGCTTGCTGACGAAAGCGGTGTCTTGCCAGAACTCGCCGCAGGCTACCCCTTTGAGTTGATCAACATCGACGGCAAGTTGAACACAGCAGGCATTTCACAGGCTGCCGAAGCGCTTGGACTCACCGCGCTCACAGAAGAAGACGAACCGTCGAGTCTTTTCGCCCAGATGGTCGGGCCGAAAACCTCGACCGACGGAAGCAATGCCCTGCAACAACCCGACACCGAAAAGACCACCAACATTCAGAAACGTGCACCGTTACGATCTGAGTGGTCGCTACGCGCGTTTCGGGATGGGGGCATGTTCGTCGGACGGGCCGAAGTAAAGAAACAGCTGAGTCGCCTCATCGTCGACGCCGGAATTGCACCAAATGCAGGACCGCACGAGCCCACTCCAATGCACATCATTTGGTGGATTGGAGACAAACGCGTACTCGCCGAACCGGGGATTCTGGCCGGCGACACAAACGAAAGCCCGACAGTCGACTTGGCTTCTGCCCACAGCACGCTTGAAGTCAACGGCCAAAGCCCGATGGCGGGAGATCCGGCACCCGTCATACAACACGCTAGAGTCGATGGCCGCGTGATGCGGATCACGGCCGAAAGAGAAAGTCGAGACGGACTTTGGTCCCATCGTAGAGATCTGCTCGCGCGACAAGCACGACTCACTATCAACGACAAGATCACCGCCGACGGCGCCGTTCAAGTCAAGATCAACTGGCAATTGGGCCCAGGCTGGGAATGGGAACGCAATGACAAGGGCTTCTTGGCGTTGAATGACAAACTGAAGCTGATCGTAAAGGTCGATGACAGACTTGAGTGGTCCATTCGAGAAGGTGAGCTGAACCCCAGCACAGGCTGGATTGTATCTGAGGGCCAAGCGATCACCGCACCAGCGCTCCAGGGCACCGGCACCGTAGATTCCGACACGCCAATAAAGACGCAATTCGAGATCCGCTGATCCCAGATTTTGCGAAGTCGGCCGCCGCGGTCTGTAGTCGAGTCCGCGCGATTTCTTCGCCCACAACGCAACAACCCCGGCCGTTTTACCGACCGGGGTTGTATAAGGCATCCCGCATTTGGACTGTGAGTCCCTTCAGA
>Ga0163179_10000686_pt1 | contig 24016 bp, 32 predicted proteins | sample AtlANTMetagenome_FD_109643 | JGI IMG/M metagenome (GOLD analysis project Ga0163179, IMG submission 109643) | Marine eukaryotic phytoplankton communities from the Atlantic Ocean - Atlantic ANT 2 Metagenome | ecosystem: Environmental > Aquatic > Marine > Oceanic | place: North Atlantic Ocean...
TATACTCCTTATCCTCGTTTATCGTGAACGTAATTTATTGCATCTTCTTCGAAATCATCAACCTTCCAGTCTTTATAATCTTTCCAGTCTTTATTTATTCTCCATGAATTTTGTAATGATTTCAAATATGCTTTTGCTGCTGTATTACCTATACGAGCTTTGAATGCTCCCTTTACAGCTATTTTCAATAGGTCTCTTTCGTTTATTTCATTTAAGTCTATTTCTTTAAGAGCTTTTATTTGTTCTACAACATCTTCTCTTTTTGGTCCGTGTTTTGCAACGATAGCTTTCCATTCACCTTTTAGTTTTCCAGAAAGTCTATCTCCAAAGCCCATTGCATTTGCTGGTCCAATCAATGAAGCAATTCTACCTTTTAGAATATGTTTACCATATTTTCTACCATAAGGTGAAGTTTGAATCCAATATAATAGATTCTCTGCTAATTCTTTTGAAAATTTGATTCCTTCAATTGAAGTAGTTCTTCCTTTTATTACATCATTAAGTCCAGCTTTTGTAGATATCTCCTCCAAAGGTTTTGAGTTATCTTCATATTCTTCGATGTCCTCCTTTCCAGCAACTACTGTTCCAGCATCAGTTTCATCCATAATCTCTGAAACCATACTTCGTATAAGAGCTCTAACTTCTTTTACTTTTTCGTCTTCCATAGTTTTATCCTTTATTATTTTTCTATCTTGTTCTTCATCTTCCATACCAAGAAAGCCTCCTAAAGCTTCATGCTTATTCGCTTTTAGTACGTCTTTTGGTAATTTGCTAGTCATGTTAACTTTCTTTGCTACTTGTTGTACTAGCTTCTTTAGGTCATATAACCCAAATGTAGATTTTACTGGCATAGCTTTCATTAAGCTATTATTTTTTCTAAAGTAAACTTGGTTACCCTTTAGTTCCACTTCATATGGTCCAAATTTAATTTGATACTCATTTTTTGCTTCTTCCATAGACTTAGTCCTCTATTCTTTTAGATGTATTACTTTTCTTTAATAAATATCAAAGTATAAGACTAAATGCTACTTTTTTTCCTTCTTGTATCTGAAGTTCTTAGAGACTAGTTCCTCTGCTTTAAGCTTTGCTTCTTTGTGAGATTTGTAAGGTCCTGCAACTAAATTTTTTGCATAATAAACGAAAACCTCGACTTTACCTGGAACTATTTGTTTTTCTCCATTATTTAGTCTTCTTGTTCTTGGCATATCAATTTTCTGTCGCAAATCAAGATAATCTACTTTACATAGATATCTACCGAGCTTTACAGATTTCGATGGGTTTGCCATATATATAAATATATAGTCGGAGATTCTAATTAGTTATTTTATCTTTTTAATTTGTTCTAAATCGTTCAAAAGGTGGTCAAACCTTCTATCTGTTGAAGAAACCCATCCATCGATTCTATCAATCATTTCTTTTTCTAAATATTCAATATTTCTTTCGTGTTCATTTACTTTTCTGTAAACTGTAACCAACATCATCCCTGCACCTAATAAAGCCACAAACATTAACGTAATCACAATTGTTAATAGTATTTCCATAATTTTCTCCTTTAATTTTACTCCGACTATATATTTGTACTCCGACGGGGAATCGAACCCCGATTACCAGGATGAAAACCTGGCGTCCTAACCATTAGACGACCGGAGCAGTTTTATTTTGTTCTTACTTTCAAACCGCCTATCTCTTCTAGAAATTCTAAAACTTCGTATTCTTTACCTTTGTCGTTTTTTATTCTTACCAAAGGTAATAACTCTGGAGTCTTATCTACCATAGTCATAAGTTTTATTAAACCTCTTCCTCCCCAAAATACATTGAATGATTTTTCACCAAGAAGGTTAGATTCAAACAAGGCTTCTTTTTCTCTATCTTCTGGAAACAAAATAAAATATTGCATTATATTACTGCTCTTCCTTTTAAGTCTTCCCAATCTCTTTCTGGTCTTACTTCTGTATTAGTTTCCCATGCACCTTGTAAGGTGTTAAGGTCCATACCCATATTTTCTGCAAAGTAAATGAAAGCTAATATATCTTTTGGAAAACAAGAACCACTGAAACCTTTCTTCCCATCAGGTCCTGGTACATTCCAATGAGAATAACCTAGTCTATCATCGTATCTAGCATATTCAATTACTTTATCGTAGTCAACGTTTATTCTATCGCATACTTTATATATTTCATTTGCAAAAGATACTTTAGTTGCCAAGAAAGTATTCGTTAGATACTTTACCATTTCTGCAGTTGTTGAATCTGTTTTAATAATTGGAACTTTTGGAAAAGCTTTTGTAAAGATTCTCCTTACCTTTGTAGTTGCTTTCGAAGGACCCCCTAATATAATTCTATTTTGATTTTTGAAATCTTCTAAAGAATTTGCTTCTGTTAGGAATTCTGGGTTAAATACTATTTCTATATTATTTAACATTAAATTCCAATTCGAAGTTGAAGTTGGTGGTACTGTAGATTTCAATATAACAGTTTTTCTTTCCACTTCCCAATCCAAATTTATAGCATTCAAAGATTCTAAAACTTCTGTAACTATACCCAAATGGGATTCGCCATTCTTTTTCATTGGTGTTGGTAAGCAAACAAATAGAACCTCTGATTTTCCAGATATCTCTTCCAATGAATTACATGTGCATTTTTTATTCAAATCGTAAGTTTCTATTTCAAAGAAGTTTTTTAACCCTTCTTTAACGGCTGTACCTACAAAGCCCTGACCAATAATACCTATTTTCATTTTATAACCCCTTTTATATATGTTTCTAAATTTCCTTTTGGTTTCCAACCTAATTCTTTTTCTGCTTTACTATAATCGCAAAGAGTAAAAGGATATTCGCCTTTTCTAGCTGGAATGTATGTTCTCTCATGTTCAAATAAATTAGCAATTTCATTTATAGAATAATTCTTTCCACTTCCCAATTCAAATATATCAGCTCTGAATTCTTTTCCTACTGCTTTTACCAATCCATCTACAATATCATCTACATGAGTAAAGTCTCTTCTTTGTTCTCCATCGCCAGTAATAGTTAATGGTTCATTATTTCTAAGTTGCCTTTCGAATATTCCTAATACAGTAGCATATTCTCCATCTTCTAATTGGTGCTCGCCGTAAACATTATAAAATCTAAATATAGAAGTATTCAAATCGTAAACTTTAGAATATAATTCGCATAAAGTTTCTCCGGTTCTTTTTGACCAAGCATAAGCACTACCATATAAACCGTGGTGGAACGAGCTTGAACCAGCATAAACAACTGGCTTATTATATTCTCTTGCTATATCTAAGATAGCAACTGTTCCCATAACATTAGTAGATATAGTATCACTAGGTCTTTTCAAAGAAGGTTGTATTCTAGCAAGTGCAGCTAAGTGGAATATAACATCTACGTCTTTTACAACCTGTTCCCAATAAACAGGGCGGCTTCCATGTTCTTGATAATTACAAATATCGTCTAAAATATATGTACAGCCATCTTGCTCATTAGATTTTTTACCAGTAGAGTAATTATCTATACAATAAACTTTCCATTTATCTTTTAATAGTCTTTTTATTAAATTCGTCCCCACAAAACCGACACCCCCAACAACTAGTGCTTTTTTCATTTTATTCCTCCTATTTTTTGTTCTTCCATTTTATTTATAATAACTTCTATATTTCCAACTTTCAAGTGTCCTACTTGGCCGCTGTTTTTTATAATAGAACTCATTTCTTGTATATAGCTATAATCAACTGCATTGAATATTGTTCCATCAACCCTTAATTCTATATCTACATCCTTTTCTGCATTTATAGAAAATACTCTTTTACTCATATCCATTATTGTATGTTCTTGTTCAGCTTTTACAAATGTATCAATTTCCATATCTACGAATATTAAGTCCCCCCAAGGTTCAAGAGCAGTTAATAAATCGTTAGTACAATTTTTTATAGTTATTCCTATATTGTATTTAGGTTTTACTATAGGTTTCATATAATCATCATGTTTTATATTACTTCCCCATTTTCTGATGAAGTTTTTCATGTTTTTGTTTGTAGTATATAACCATTCCTTCGAATTTTTCCCTGCTGCGCCTCCCGAATGTTTGTTGAACCGACTGCCGCGACTTGTGAAGTGATATACGAGCGCGTCCCAAGTTTGAATAAATTTATAGCCGGCGATGGAAAATCTATTAAATAAGTCTGAATCTTCTTTTGATTGAGGTGCGAATAATTCATCGTGACCACCAACTGCTAGGAAATCTTTTTTATACATACACCATGGTGCAAATATACCTTCAGTTACTTGCCCAGAACTCATTCTAGGTGAAATGCACCAGCTTTCCCATTTGTCATAATCAAATTCTTCAGCTTCAATGCCAAAATTCTCTGTAATCTTTTCTGGTCCTGAAGGATGTAATGGTGGCTCTACTCTTGTAGCAGTAACTACAGTACCAGGTTGTAAATATCTTAGTACGTGCATATCTAAGTCTGGTCCAGCTACCATATCTGCATGGAAAGCAAATATAATTTCTGTCTTTGCCATTTCTATCCCTTTATCAAACATACCAACAATACCTATTCTTTCTGGGCCTTCATTAGTATAAACTAATAGGTTATCGTCTTCTAATGATTCTAACCACTCAGAAGTACCATCTGTACTTGCATCATTTAATATTAGAATATCATGTTTAGCATATTTCAATTTCTTTATAGAATTGTATGCAATTTTTATGAATTCTAAATTATTCCTACTGGGTATTACGAATGTTATTCTTTCCATATTTCTATCCTATAACTTAACTGTTAATTTCATCATCAAGTCCGATTTGAACTTTTCAGTAACCACTTTACTTGAATAAATATCTTTTACCCTTTTAATGGCTGTATGTTTAATGTAATTATAAAAGTCTTCTTCAGTATTTAATCTTTTTATTGCTTTTTTGATATTCTCAGTATCATTGAATTCAAAACTTATATCTGGAAATAAATTTCTTTGGTAATCTAAATTTATATTGCCAACTAGAGGTGTACCCAAAGCAGCATATTCGATACAAACATTGCCACCGGAGAAATCTCTATTCATATCAATTCCAAATTTTGAACCGTATATAAATTCTTTCCACTTATCTTTACTCATATAATCTAAGTGTTGTATTCTTTTTAGCTTATAATTGTCTGGGAATGATAATAATTTATTTCCGGCTTGTGTTGGTCTTTTATAAGTCATAGAAAATATTCTTTGAGGACTGGATATACAATCTACTGCTAACTTATGAGAAAGCATACCTCTTTGATATCTTTTTATAGGACCTGGAATACTAATATATTCTCCATCTTCAAATTTTTTATCTATTTTATAAAATTGATTTGTACATCCTGGATAGTAAACGAAGTTATCACAATATGCTGTCATAACTTGTTTATCATATTCACTATGATATAAGAAACCGTTACATTTATCTAATAGTTTTATATACAATGCTTGTTCTTCAGCTGTCCAATCATACCAATCGAAAATACAAGATTCTTGTGTTATAAATACAAAGTTAGTATCTATGTAAGATTCTATTATTTTCAAATTATATAATTCATCATCAGTAGGCGTTTGAAAAATTAGAATATCATTTTCTTGAACGTGTCTTTTCAATGTGTTATAACTAGAAACAAACCAATTCAATTCTGATATATAAGCTTGAGGTAATCTATGCTCATCTATTTTAATATATCCATCTGGATAACCTAGTTCTGATATGTATATAACTCTATTGTCGAACATTACCAATCCCAACTTCCATTATTTTCATGGTAATACTTGATAGTATATACTAAAGCTTCTTCTAGCGATGTTGGTGTTTTTTGACCAATAGCTTTGTACAATTTTGTATTATCAGATTGTAAGTGCCATATTTCCCAAGGTCTTATTCTCTTTTCATCAGTAATTATTTCAACCGTTTCATGACTCATCAATTTACCTATTAAATGAGCTAAGTCATAAATTTTTATACCATCTTCACTACCCATATTATATACTTGACCAAATTCGCCTTTCTCTAGTAGTTCAACAGCCATTCTAACTGCATCACCTGCATATTGAAAATCTCTAAAAGAATTGTTTCCAAGTTTAACTTTATTAGACTTATCTAATTGAGAGATGATTTCTGGAATTACATATTCATGCGTTTCTCTTTCACCAACGCAATTAAATTGTCTCATTGCAATTGCTGGTACTTTACCTTCTCTCCATCTAACTTGAACTAAACCGTCAGCAGCTAATTTACTAACTCCATAAGTAGAGTGAGCTTCTACAGGGTCAGATTCTGAAATCTTACCTTTCATATCGCCATAGATTTCTGCTGAAGATACTTGTAGTAAACCTTTTATATTTGCTTTTTGACAAGCATTCAAAACTCTAAGAACTGCGGTTGCATTTATATCAAAGAAGTGCATAGGTCTTTCAAAGCATTCTGGTATATAGGGTTCTGCTGCATAATTAAATACATATTCTATATCGTTTTCTTCAAATAATTTTGCTAGCTCGTTTTCATCGTCTCTGATATCAAACCATTTGAAAGTACAACCTTTATGTAAATGCTTTTTCAATCCAGTTATTAAATTGTCCAAGACTAATACATTACAATTTCTATCGTCAATTAAGTGGTCTACTAAGTGAGAACCTAAGAAACCAGCCCCACCTATAACACAAACGTTAGTATTTTTAATTTCTCTCATTTTTTTCTCCATTATTTTGTTCCAACTATTATAAAGTTTTTAGGGTTAGGGTGAAATACGCTATCTCCCAATTCTACAGTTTCAAAACCTGCTTCTTGGAAAATTGGTGTAAGTAATTCTGGTGACCATGACCATTTGTGACCATAAGTATTTTCCCAACCAAATATCGCTTTCATTTCTTCATTCAAAATATCAGGGTTAGTAGTATTCAATAATAATTGTGCTACTTTTCTAATATCAGTAGTTTCCATTACCAATTTACCCCCTTTTTTCAACCATCCAAACCATCTGTTAACTAATATTCTCATTTGATTCGGTTTATATTCTGTATCTGCTCCTCCCATAATATACATCGCCAAGTGAGATACTACAATTTCTTCACATGTATTTTCATCCCAATCCATGTTAAATACATCTTCTTCTCTATCTACTTTGCAATTCCATTGACTTTGATTGTCTATGTTTATATAACCTGGCATGTAAATAGGTCCACATCCTAAATTTAATTTCATTTAATTACCTCCTAATACTTCTTTTATTTTTGAACATATCCAATCAATATCGTCATTCCTAAGAGTCGAATAAGTTGGAAGATTGATTCCTGTTTCATAAATATATTCTGAATTCTTGAATTTCTCTTCTTCATTTATGAACTGTTGTAGATGTAAAGGTTTGAAGAATAATCTATAATCTATACCATTTTCTTCTAAATGCTTTGCAACTTTATTTCTTAAATCGAAATTGTTTTTATCGTCTTCTATCAATATAGAATAATACCAATAAACATTTCTTGTATCTATTTTTTCTGTAGGTAAAGTTATATTATTGAATTGCATTAAATTGGAATTATATCTTTCAGCAACTCTTCTTCTTTCTTTTATTGTTTTTTCTACATTTTCTAGTTGACCAAGACCAAGTCCGGCTTGTACATTTGTCATTCTAAAATTATACCCAACTCCAGAGTGTGAATAGGATTTTCTATCTTCGAAACATAAATTTTTGAAATTAGATGCTCTTTCATATATCTCTTCGTCATCTGTAACTAATATTCCACCTTCTCCAGTTGTAATTATCTTATTGGAGTAAAATGAAAATGTAGAAACATCTCCAAATTGTCCTGCTACATATTTAGGGTCATAAGCTCCATGGGCTTCTGCAGCATCTTCGATGATTTTTAACTTGAACATCTCTGCTACATTTTTAATTCTTTCTGTATCAACCATATTTCCATATAAGTCTACAACCATTATTGCTTTAGTATTAGATGTAACTTTCGATATTATACTATCAGCAGATATATTCCATGTATCTAATTCTACATCAGCAAATACAGGTTTCATTCCATTTTGAACTATTGCATTATAACAAGAAACGATAGTTGTTGAAGGTAAAATTATTTCACTACCTTTAGGTAGATTCAAAGAATGAACTGCTGCTACTAATGCTGAAGAGCCGTTAGACATTGTGCAACCAAATCTTCTATTAACCCAGTCTGAAAATTCATCTTCAAATTGTTTTACCATAGGACCTGCAGAAGATATCCATCCTGTATCTATTGCTTGCTTTGCATAAGCTCTATCTTCTTTATATAAGTGCGGTATGTTTATTGGATATTTCAAATTAAATCTCATTTCTTTGATATAGCTGTGGACCTAAAGTCCCTTTATTATGCGTCATCCATTTTCCCATTGGAGATACTTCTAAAACTTTGCTACCTATAGGAGAAGTTGTACCATAACTTTCTAACATATTATTGTAAGCCAATTCGTTTAAGCTTTCAACTGTAGCATCGAAAGTGTGACAATCTGTTTTATATTTCATTTCTAATATATCACCGCTAGTCCAATAATCTAAATTCTTGTCTATAAATTCTTGTGTACCATCTATTGCACAATTAAAACCTATAAAACCTGTTTCTGTATGAGTATCTTTATCTGTTGCATATTTTTCACCAGTTTTTACGTATTCACCATTCCTCCAATCTCCGTGCTGCATAATCTTAAAGTGCTTCCTCCCTAGATAGCATACGTTATATGGTTCTAATATTTCTAAATAAATATCTTTATCTATTTCACCAGTAAATTCGCAATCTGCATCAATTGAACAGAATATTCTTTTTGGGAATAATTCAGTTGCAAATTTTATTGCTGCTACTGGTCTAAACCATTTCAAACTTCTAGGTGAACTATATTCGTCTGTATATTCTATTCTATGTTCTAGAAAAGTATCAACCCTTTCAACCAAATCGCTATGAGTCATTATATTTACAAAATGCAAATTATCTTTTTCAAAAAGCTCTATTGGAATCCATTGAGGTAATGTATCTCTTTTAGGGTCTTCCAAATCTTCAAAGAAGAATACTAAATGATTTCCTTTGGAATTAGTTTCCAAGAAAGATTCTATCAATCTTCTACCAGTCAATTCGAATATAGCTTTAGTACCAGTTGTAACAAATATCATTATATAGTCTCGTAAAATTGATTCTGCTTTTCTTGTCTACCAATATCTTTTGGATGATATAATGCATACTTTTCTTCTGCTGGTAAATTAGCAAATTTAGTATAACCTTTCAATTGTTCATGCACAGGCTTTATCCAATAAATATTTTCATCATTTCTATATATTCTCATTTGCCAATCTGGAAAATTTACCCAATTATTGTCATCTACTCTCCAACCCCATTTAGCAATATGAGCTTCTGTAATACCAGCAACTGTATTTACTCTTGGAACCCAATAAGCTTCTACATCTGGGTTAGATTCTAATACGAAAGGTAATGCTTCAATTAAATACTCATTAGGTAATTCGTCTGCATCAATTTGAAATATCCAGTCGCCATTACAATGTTGGTTTAGATGATTTTTATATGCTGCAAAGTTTTTATTTAAGTCAAATTGTATTAAAGAATATTCAGAAGCTTGTTTACATTCGAATTTTTCGCATTCATTTATAACTTCATCTGTTGCATTTCTATCCATCTGAACTACAACTTGGTCCTCTTGCCTTTTGTGTTCAAATAAAAATGTTAATAGCTTTTTTATTTCTTTGTGTTCATTACAGACTGTAACTGCGTAACTTATTTTCATATTTATCTCCTATCATAATTATATAGATGAATTTGAGCATTGCTCATTTGTCCATGTTCAAATTGTTTATAACCTCTTTTAGATACACTTCTTAAACTTTCATAGATAGTTTGAGGTGTAGACTCTAGATGATTTGCATTTGCACCCTTATATTTAATTGGACTATTTACAATACCCAATTTAAGCATCCAATCTGCAGATACATGTTCACCTAAATCGTAACAATGAAATCTACCTTGATAATCTGAGTTTATACATAAAACTACATAAGCTTTTGATTCTCCGTGCCTGTTTGTATACTTACAAGTAACAACAGTTCCCGGTAATATCTTTTTAGGAGCAAAAGGTACTCCTGCACTCATATTCTTTTTATGGCTACTAAGAAATTTCATTTAGATTAAACCCTTTGATTTGTTTACAAGCATCTAAGTATCTATCAAAATACTTAGCTTCAGACATTTCTAATTTAGATTCAAACTCTACATCTGAAGAGTGCATTTTATGTTCTTCTTCTGTTAACGGTCTTATTGGAGCTACACACCATTTTGGTTCTTTTTTAGTGCCAGCTAAAAATAACATAGTATCTAATGTATTTAGTGATGCTGGGTACCAGTATCTTGTTCCATCATCATATCTTAAATCTTTATATAGCTTTGGAAATTTAGCTTCATATACATTTATATTATAATCTGGGTGCATTTTATAATTCAATGGGTAATCATTAGAATAGAACCCTTTTTCTACATCTATATAAGAGCCTCCATTTTTATCGTCGTAATCTACTAAAACAGATTGTTTGTCTTTGTAAAATGGACTTTGAATCCAAATATCTTTTTTGTTACTCATTTATCTTCTCCAATTTAGGCGTTTTTAATTTAGGTAATTCCAATTTAACTTGTTCTGGAATACCTGAAATAATATCGTTCATAATTTCTGTGAATCTTTCTGTCATTTTATCTAACGTGAAATTTTCTTTTATATACTGCGTTTGCTTTCTAGTTTTAGCATGATGCTTATTGTAATTAGTATATACATCTTTTATAAGAGCTGAAGCTGCATTGTAATTTGCATAGAACCATTGAGATTCTTTCAATATAACATTTTCCCATACTGCTGAGTCGTGTACATTTTTCAATTCTCCTCCTACTAATAATCCATATTCTGAAAGGAAATCTATATGACCTGACCAGTTAGATACTATAGTAGGTTTACCTGTATTGGAGAATTCCATAAATGGTCTTCCGAACCCTTCTCCGTGCGTTAAGCAGAACATAGCTTTAATTTTCTTATGATTATATAAGCCATTAAGTTCTTCCTGAGTTAAATCTCCGTGTAAGAAATAAACTCTTGGTAAATCTTTCTTATTTTCTTTACCTATTACCCATTCAATTTTTGAAATTATAGATTCTCTGTCTTTAATGCTAAAACTTGCTCCAGAGGTTTTTACTATTAGTGCCGGTCTTTTATTTTTACCTTTACTTTTGAAAGATTCAACAAAAGTTTTTATAGTTCCACCAATATCTTTTCTGTCATGTTGGAAATCACCATTTAACCAGTGACCAACTAATAGAAAGCAAAAATCTTCTTTTATATCAGACATCATATCATTTATAGTTTCTGGTATTTCTTTTGTCTTCTTAAATACATTTGTATCTAAACCTTCAAATAATACTTCTATAGGTTTATTACATCCTAGGGTACCAATTTTCTGTTGGGTCTTTTTATCTATTTTATCATATTTGCAATATTCAAATACCTTCTTCGAATGTTCAGAGGGAACTATAATCTTGTCCATTCTATTGCACCCTTCTAACCATTCACCGCTAACCATTGTTGTTTCCATCCCAGCAGTAATACCAATATTATATTTACCTATCGGTTGAAATTCATTAGGAACCGTTATTTGAACCCAAATATCTGGTTGTTCTTTCATAGGGCCCTCTACGAATCTAGAATAGATATCCTTATCTCTTCCTACCTTTAAGGCATCTCTTGAGCAATTCCCCCATCTTTGGTCTAGAATCTTAATATCAAACATATCCATAGCAATTAAACTACGAATTAAATCTCTCGAATGGTCCCCGTAACCACTTCTTGATGTTGCTGGACAACTTATATATAACTTTCTCATTAGATTAGTACTCCGTCACTTTTTTTAGGTTCAACATATTCGTTTATATTTATCAAAGTAAACCTTTTTCTAGGTTTCCATTTTTCAAAACATTCTTCAATTGAATCATACATGGCATTTGCCATACCTTTTGCTGTAAAATTATTTTTTATAGCCCATTCCCTTCCGGCTTTTCCTCTTCTATCTCTTTCCTCTTTACCCATATCATACCAAACTTTCAATTGATTTGCAATTTGAGATATACTAACTCTTGAGTCGTAAATATATGGCGTAGCTGGAGAACCTTGTAAATTTAATTGTGGCCATAGAGGCAAAGTCCATTCTCCATGGTCAGTTGATATCTCCCCAGTTGAATTACTTGGAATTTCCGAAGTAAAGTGGTCAACTGATAACTCTTCACCATTTACTTTGAAGCCCATTTGGTCTTGTAAACCTCCTATAACGGATGTTATTGTTGGTGTTCCTGCCATTAGAGATTCCATATGAGATAAACCGAAACCTTCTGCTGAAGATGGATTACATGTTACATCTACTAGATTGTAAATATAATTCAAAGTTTTTTCATCTACTTTATCTTTACTAAAGATAACTGTATGATTGGGGCATAGTGCATCCTTAACTGCTGGTAAATCTGTTCCGTTATTATCTACTGGGTCAGTATGCATAAATAGTGCACATTTATTTGCTTCTTCAGGAGTTAACATTTCACAAAATTTTCTAAACCCTAGTATCAAATCTGATGGAGACTTTCTTCTAATGTTCCTACTATTAAAGAATGGTATAAATTCAAATCTATCTGCATCAGGTAATACTTGTTCCTTGAATTGAATGTAACCTGCATCTGTTTTATCTATAGGAAAAAACCAATTTTCATCTATACCATGGGGAACATATTTTAAGTCCCAATCTGTTCTAGGTTTTCTTGTGCATACATGCTTATTTATATTGTAAGTTTGTTTGGAAATTGACATAATTAAATCGCAAGATTCATATGCATTTTCATTCCAGTGAGGAAAAGGTAAGTCGTCCCAAATATTATAATACATAATAGGAATATTCTGTCTTATTTCATGTTCCATATCGTATAACCATTCCCAAAACCTTGGGTCTGTAAAATGTACTATTGCATCTGGTTTTTCAACAGCCATTACTCTTCTTAATAAATCTGGGTTACCATAACCAGCTGTTGGATATATCTTGCAATAATTATCTGTTCTACCAGTTATTTTATTCAAGTCATCAGACATATCTATAACTTTACCTTCATCTGGATGTTTGATTGCTCCTCCAATTTGTGCCCAATTGTATCTATCTGACATATGAACAATTAAATTTTTAGAAACAGTTCCAACACCAGATTTTAATCTGCAATCATCAGACATCAATAAAATCTTTTTCTTTTTTGTGCTTGTAGACACTTTTTGTAACTTAGGTAATTCCATTAAAATACTCCTATTTATTGTTGTTAATCATTTTTCTAAACTTTACGTCGTGCAAATACAATTCTAATGATATATTTACCAATTTTTGGAATGTAATATTTTCGTCTATTGCTAACTTCTTAAAACTTTTTCTATTCGTATCACAAATGTTAACCGACGTAAGTTTTGTTTTTGTTTTATTCATAACTATTCTCCGTTCTTTATATCTATATATAAATATATATCTATATAATAAAACTATGAAATAATAACTATTTTTTTCTTCATTTTATTAGCTTCCTTTATTGTATGCATAGTACCATTGGAACTTTTCCCTTCTGGTATGAAAGCAATTATATAATCTACATATTTTGCAAGTAACTTATTTCTGTGAAAAAAGTTTCTAGGTGAATAAGGTTTACAATAATAAGCCTCATTACATGCAGAATACAAATTCAATACTGTATGAGCCGGGTTGAACTCTTTGTATCTTATTTGAAAATCTAATGCATACTTTTTTGCATATTTATCTGCCCCATAAGGGCATCCACCTGATACTATTTCTACTTCGTCACCAAATTTACTTTTCAATTGGAATATAGTCTCTTTTATCTTTCTCTTATTTTCATATTCTCTGCTACCTATTATTCCTATTTTTCTTTTCATATTATCAATATAATAAAAATTTACGACTTATCCAAATTATAAACAACTTAAATATCGTTCTCCTCTGTCGCAAAGTATAGTTACTGCATTTTTATAATCATTATCTCTTAAATATTCAAATGCAGCTTTAACATTTGCACCAGCTGATATTCCTACAAATAAACCATATCTTTCAGCTAAATGCCTTGCTACTTTCTTTGCACAGTTCGTATGAACAGTTTTAATTTCTCTTACCTTATCTAAGTCAACTAAAAATTTACTCCCATCTCCTATGCCCTGAATACCATGTAATCCTGGTTCTCCTCCTGACATTACTGCCGATTCTTCTGGCTCAACTGCTACTAAATTAACTCCTGGAACATGTTCATTTAGATATTTACCTACACCCATAATAGTTCCCCCTGTACCTGTCCCTGCTACGAAAGCTTGAAGCCATCCATCATGACAAGAGCTTCTAAATTGGTTTAGTATTTCTGGACCTGTTGTTTTATAGTGAACTTCCATATTCAATGGGTTATGGAATTGATTACAATTAAACCAACCCATTTTTTCAGCCATATCATCTCTAACTCTTATTGCTTCATCGAAATCGCCTTCACCTACTTCAATCAATCTTGCCCCGTAAAACTTTAACATTTGTTTACGTTCTTCAGACATATTAGAAGGCATTACAATATACATCTTATACCCCCTTTCTGCTGCTAACATAGCAAAAGCGATTCCAGTATTACCAGAAGTCGCTTCTACCAAAGTGTCTCCTTTTTTAATAAGTCCCCTACTCTCTGCATCATTTAATATGTAAGTTGCCATTCTATCTTTAACGCTACCTCCAGGGTTCATAAATTCAGCCTTACCCCATACAGTATAACTACCAAACCTTATAGGTATTAAAGGCGTATTCCCTACAAATCTAGATAGTCTTTCAGACATTTTTTATCCTATTCTCTTTTGGGCATAAATCATAATTAGTTTTATATGGGCAATATTTACAATTGCTTCTATTTACACCAGATATTGCTTTATATTCTCTATTGGTATTATAAGAACCATCTTCATTGAATACTGAAGTTATGAAATCGTCTACTTCCTTTCCAACTTTATTCATTGTAGGTTTACCAGATGCAGGACTGAATGTTTGTATTCTGCTTTGAGGGAAATCAGAATTTTCATAAATCATTCTTTTTATTATAAAAAATTCTATCTCTATATCATCTAAGTCTATATCATAATTCTTAGAGAAATATTTCTTATATAACCTTAATTGAAAAGAACCGTCTTTTTTCTTTTTCTTATCCCAAGTTTTATAAGAAGTTTTGATATCATAGATTTTAATTTTATCGTGCTCTCTAGTTACTATATCTAAAAACCCCCCAATCAATACATTTTCATTTGAATCTGATTCAACGAATATTGGTACTTCTATACCTAATAGTTCAGCTTTCTTCTTTGAGAAATAAGCTCCTCTTTTCTTTACAACTTCAGACAATATATTAACGCCTTGTTTGTATATATCTTCTAAGTCATATTTAGTTGTAAAGTGTTCACCTTTATTTCTCTTTAGATTCAACTTGTAATTGTACATCATATTCTTGTGTAACAATTTAGGTAAATCTAACTCTTCAGCAGCTTTTATAGTTTTATTGTACATAACAGATAAAAACTCTTGAATAGTTTCATGCATTGCTGAACCAAATACAAAGAAGATGGAAGCTTGGTATTCTTTGTTACCATCAATATACATAGTCTTCCATTTATGAGGACATTGATTATACGTTTTTAATTGACTATTAGATATAACCTTTTTCCCCAACCTCTTTGCTTCATTGTGCAAGTCTAGTGGACCTTTTAATTTTTTATTTACCTTCATAATTTTCAAGCATTTTATCAATGTATTCTTTTACCTTTAATAAATCTTTTACACCATTTTTTGTGCGCCATCTACAAATGTATTTTACAATGTTACCTTCAAAGAAATCTAATTCCTGGTCTTGTATAAAGTCCCAAACTTCAATTTTGCCTTTATTATAGTGACTAGGATGTTTTACTTGAATTTCTTTTTTCATTACATCATCTTTTTACCATCTTGATTCGGTATAAAATCTTTATTTATATGCCCGCATTCATCACACTTGAAAATTTGCAATGGAATCATAGATGCTTTCCCATTAGGAGACATAACTGCTGAGATTTTTTTGAATAGAAAAGCTTGAGTAAATGTTTGATTACCACACTTTTCACAACATACATCTGTTAAATCATTAGGGTTTATTTTTAACCCTTTTTCCTCTCTTTGAGGGTTTAAGCTATATTCTTTTGCCATAATTACATTCCCATCATTCCAGCCATTGGATTGGCTTCGTTAGTTTCTTCTTTAATTTTAGTTACTATACATTCTGTTGTTAACATTGTACCTGCTACAGATGTTGCTTTTTCTAAAGCTACTCTTGTTACTTTAACTGGGTCTATAATTCCAGCTTTGAACATATCTACAACTTCTTCATTTCTTGCATCATAACCTTTACCTTCTCCTTCTGCAAATACCTTGTTCCAAATTACTTCTGAGTTTAGACCAGCATTTTCCATTATAGAATTAAATGGTACTGAGCAACATTTGATAATTATTCTAATACCTTCTAGTTGGTCATCATTCTCTCCTTCTAATGTTAAAGCTGCTTCTTTTGCTTTCATTAGTGCAACTCCTCCTCCAGCTACTACCCCTTCGTCGACTGCTGCTCTTGTTGCTGCAAGTGCATCTTCTACTCTATCTTTTCTTTCTTTCATTTCCAATTCAGATTCAGCTCCAATTTTAATAATTGCTACCCCACCAGTTAATTTACCTAACCTTTCTTGTAGTCCTTCTATTTCATAGTGTGAATCTGCTGAATCAATTAGAGTTCTAATTTCTTCTACTCTACCAACTATTGCTTCTTCTGTGCCTTGTCCATCAATAATAGTTGTAGTTTTGTTATTCATTGTAACAAGTCTTGAAGAACCAAACCATGAAGGGTCAAATGCTTCTAATTTCATTCCCTTAGTAGGAGATACAACAGTTGCACCAGTTAATGCTGCAATATCTTCCAGGTAATCATTTTTTCTATCACCAAAACCTGGAGCTTTTACTGCTGCTACTTTTAGTGTTCCTCTTGCCTTATTTACAATTAAACCGGCTAGAGCTTCACCATCTACATCTTCAGCAATAATAACTAACGGTTTATCTTGTGCTATACAATATTCTAGCACTTTAACTAATGATTTTAACTGAGTAAGTTTTTTATCGAATAATAAAATGAAAGGGTCTTCCATTTGCACTAACATTTCTTGTTGATTAGTGATAAAATATGGTGAACAATATCCTCTATCGAATTGCATACCCTCTACAGTTTCTAACTCGTCATTTGCAGTTCTAGATTCTTCAACAGTAATAACGCCATCAGTACCAACCTTCTCCATTGCAGAAGAAATCAATTGACCTATATGAGAATCATTATTTGCTGAGATTGTACCAACTTGTGATATTTCCTCTTCTGATTTTATTTCTTTTCTCATATCTTTTAAGTTAGTAACGATAGCTTTAACCGCTTTATCCATCCCTCTTTTTAATTCTACAGGATTCGAACCGTTCATGACTTTCTTATACCCTTCTTTTAGAATTGCATGTGCTAATACAGTTGCAGTTGTAGTTCCATCACCTGCTTCATCGTTTACTTGATTTGCTACTTCTTTTACCATTTGAGCCCCTGCATTTTGTAAAGGGTCTTCTAAGGAAATTTCTTTTGCAACAGAAACACCATCTTTTGTAGAATGATATTCTCCATGAGCCTTTTCTAATACAACATTTCTACCACTAGGTCCTAGAGTAGATTTTACTGCTGATGATAATTTTTCTACACCCTTGAACAGTTCAAAGCGTGCATCATTTCCAAAATCTAAATTTTTTGCCATTTTATTCTTCTCCTATAATTGTTTCTAAATCTGGCTCTCGAATTATTAGTAATTCTTCGCCTTCTAAATCTACTTTCTTTGCACCGTGCTTAGGTAATACTACTACATCACCAACTTTACATTGCATGTGCCCTCTTGAGCCCGATAATAATAAATTACCAGGACCAACAGCTATCACTTCCGCTCTAATAGTAGCTTCCTGAGAAGTATCTGGAATGATAACACCTCCTGAAGTTGTATCAGCGCCATCTAATTTTTTAACGACTACTTTGTCACCGATTGGGTAAAGCATAATAACCTCCATTTTTAATTTAATTTATAACTTTTTTATTCTATATATAAATATAGGAAACAATCTCAACTATTGGATAGTTTCATGATATTTCTGTAATAATTCTTCTACATAAGGAATTTGTTTGAATTCCTCTACTGGAACTATACATTGTTTGTAAAATAGAATATCATAATCTATTTCAAATTTATCTTTATGTTCATCAATTAGATGTAAATCATCTTCATTGATACAAATTGCTTTATGTCTTTCTTTAACTTTTTTATCATCCTCTATTTTAGATTTTACATAAAATAGATAAGGATTATCCATATTAGTTAATTCTGTACCTAGTATATCATTAGCCCAAACAGCAGCTTTTACATGTTGAGGCATAGTCTTTGTATAAGTATTAAAAGGTTTACCAAAGCCTTTTGCCATACCTATTTTTTGATAAGGTTGACTTTCAACTTCTTTTCTCAAGTTTAATATCCAATCCAAAGTTAACTTATTAGTTACAGCTAACTCAGCCATATCATTTAATCTTTTCTTTAAGAATTCTGGTGTTTCTTTACGAATAATATTCATACCTCGAATAACCTTGTAGCCAGAACCTTTTACTATACCATAATACCTTTTCTTTACATCACCAAAGTAAATTCTATCAAGATAGTACTCAAACTTTAAGTCCAAAAACATATAATCTTCGACAGGTCCAGTATTATGCTTTTTAACAAAATTGTTATATAAAGAATCGTTATATTCTTTTTGCATACCTTTCATACCATCTTCATCTTTACCATTAGACTTAATGAATACAGAATCAGTATCAGCATATAAAGGTTTGTGACCTTTATCATTAAAGTGTACTAAACCAAACTTCAAGGCTTGTCTTGCAAAGAAAGTAATTGCATCTGCACATTCAAATAAACACATTCTAAATAGTGAGTATCCCATCGCACCATAAGCTGAATTCATAATGATTTTATATGACCATTGTCTTTTGTGCATTGCTTCATATTGCTCATCTGGTATCTCACCAGCTTTTAATGCTCTGTTTATTTCAACCCTTTGAACAAATACTTTTTTAAGAATTTGAGGGATAATACCTACTTTATGAGTATGACCATAAAACAAATATCTTCTTCCGAATAGGTCCTTGGAATATCCAGTATCTACGTAATCAATATTATCATCTTTCAATTGCTGGACTACTTCTTCGATATCCATACCGGCTTTCTCGCACTGTTCTTGAGAGCATATAAAGGTTTCAGGCGATATGTTAAAAGCCATCATAGTAGTTGGATATAGTGATGTATAATCCATAACTGTTACATTTTCATTCAATCCTGGTTCAGTTGGGTCAATTACAATAGCCCCCTGATAATCTCTTCTTCGTTTTGAATATCTTGTTGGGAATATAACTTTATTATGAAATTCTTTGCACATGTAATTATCACATAACATAGACTTAAAGAATACTAAATTTAATGTTTCCAAGTTTGCAATTTGTTGCATTGATATATACAAATCAAATACTTGAACTTTTTCATTTATTTCTTTTAGAATCTCAACATCACGTACAGCATATTTCAAGAAACCTTCATAATCATCTAACCAATCTTTCCAGGTTGTTGCTGTAAGTTTACCGAACTCTTCATCTTTAAGTATAACTTTTGCAGCTGTTGCTAATTTCCAGTTTGGTAAATTGTATTTCAAATCTTGTAAAGCTTCCATCATATCGATATGGTCTAAACCTTTAATTTGAAATTTCCAATAATCACCTTTCTTTCTGATATAATAATCATTTACCGGTGATACTTCTTCAAAGGGAATTCCTAACCTTTTACTTCTATTCAAAATATAAGGCATATCATATCCAGATGAATACCACCCAGAAAGAATATCAGGATTGGATGTTTTTATTAAATTGATAAAACCATATAGTACCTCTTCTTCAGTTTTACAGAAAACATAGGTTACATTATCTTTATCAACAAATTTAGGCTCATCGAAATTCTTAGTCTTTTCTGGATGCCATGAAAATACAAAATACTTTTCAGCTTCACTTGAATATGCTACTATTGAAGTAATTGGCATATTAGGCGTATCTGGTCTATTCTGAGAAGAGTCATTAGGGTCATACCAAGTCTCAATATCTAAATACATAAAGTGACGTTTTGAAGACCATTCCAAATTTTTATCTAACATAAATTTGAATTCGGGTTTCAAGTCTGCTTCATATGTTCTTTTAATAAATTTCTTTTGAAGCTTATACTTATTTTTAATTGATGTATAATTAACCTTTAGTAAATCTTTACCATCTACTGATTTGAATATTTCATCACCTTCAGCCTTTAACCCAGGGAAATCATCTATATCGGAAATATGCTCTGCATCGTAGAAAAAGTAATCATTGAACTTTACTTTTTCCTTTACATTTTTTCCATTCTCATCATAACCGGATAAATGAATATCCCAGTAACCTTTATTAAACTCAGATGTAATCTTTGATACTTTCATATGTAACTTTTTTTATTATATACTAATATAAGACTTTTTTTCGACTTATCCAAATAAAATTGAATAAAGTTATTAACAATTTACTTTGTACCAGATGAACCAAATTTACCTTCGCCTCTTGAAGATACTTCAGTATATAATTCTTCTTCCTTTACTTCCACTACTGCTGGGTCTCCTAGTGGTAACAAAACAAATTGTACTATTTTATCACCAGGTTCTAATGCAATTTCTTCTCTACCAACATTAGTTAAATTGATATGTACTTCACCTTGATACCCATGGTCTACTACACAAGCTCCTACATGCAAATGTTTTTTAACTGCAATTCCAGATTTGTTAAATGCAATTAAAGCATGTCCCTCTGGGCAATTAACCTTAATACCTGAAGGTATTGTGCATGAGCGTCCTGGTGTTATACTAACTGTTGGTTCATCATTAGGTACAAAGAAATCTATACCAGCATCTGTTGAATTTGCTCTTGTTGGAGATTTTACATCTCTAATTTTTGTAAACTTCATTTTTTACTCCTATTTGTTTGATTGTTTTAATATTTCTTTCTCACTAGCAAAACAGTGTAGCGAGACAATTTTCATATCATAAATACCAAGCTTAACATCAGCCCAGTCTTTATTTCTTTTTTGCAATTCATCTAATATGAATCTTGCTTTTCTCATTGCCATGTATATATCATCTCTGAAGTGTCTAATATAATCACATGAACGAATAAAGTAAAACATATGTAACCATTCATCTCTTCTGATAAAATGATAACCCAATGTACATGGAACTCTTTCTTTGTGATGAGCACCAGTATCTTCTGGGAACCATATAGGTAAATAAGCTTGACGAGTAAAAGGTTCTCTTTCTAGTAAATCTATTACATCATCCATATCTCCATATTTGAATCTTATACCTTTTCTATAGGGAGACCAAATTCTTTCTGGATATGTATGTGAAAACTTTTTATCTGCTTTGAATTGCTTATTTCCACTTTGTGCAAATGGCCACCATTCATTACTTGGAGGTGGATTCAAAGGTTTACCGCTTACTCTTTCTTCAAAGTGGTCGTCTGCCCAAGGTAGATTTGGTTTTACTTCTTTAACCATCTCTTCTATAGTTTGAGGCATTGCAGTTGAGAAATTATGATTGAATAATTCCCACATAGAATGTTCTACATCTACAGATTGCCATTTTCCGCTGTATACTTCTTTACCCAAAGAATATAATTTTTCTTTAGCTCTTTTAATAGCGTGTGATGGGTATTGTGAAAAACTCATTTTAATAACTCCTTAAAAAGTGCAATAGATAATTTATCGAATTTATTTTCGAATTCTATAACGTTACCTAAATATTTATCAATAGTTTCCATTATATGGTAATACATTCTATCTTCTATTTCATAATCAGCTTCATCCCAATGGTCTCCTCTATTTCTACCATGAGGATTATCTCCTTGCATATAAATAATTTTATTATCTGAATTTATAATACCATTGTTAATCATTTCCATTAAAAGCTTTTGGGATTCTTTTTCAGTCATCCTTCCTTCTATTACTCCCCAAGCTAATGGCGTTATAATACTTCTATCTGTAATGATGTTATCTATATAACCATTGTTATCTAGGTCATGCAACATTATCCTACCCATGCCAAAAGCATTAGCAGCTAATTTATCTTTACCTAAATCTAGGATATCATACCATTTTGCAAATGGAAATTTATAAACCTTTATTTCAGCTTCTTTTAATAAGTGTGTTTTACCCGTATTCCTTGGGCCTTCAATCATTGTAATCATATTCTAAATATAATAAAAAAAATTGACTTATCGAAATTATTCACCATATAAATTGAATTTTTTAGGTGGTGGAGCTGCTACTTCTATTTCATTTACTACATATACTTTACCATCTAAAGCAGCTAAGTGAAAATCTCTTTGACCATCTCTTTGGAATATATACTCTAGACCTTCTGTCAAAGATGGTAATATCATTTTTGTATCACCTTCAACTGGTGACCATCTATCACCTGGTGGTATCCTTTGTAAAACTAAATCTTTTTGTTCTTTTTTTACTGATTCATCCATTTTTGCATCTCCTTCGGTGTTGGAAAGGATAATCTTTTTTCGCAATTTGTACATTCCCACATTGCCGAATTTTTATCATCCATTTTTATAACTTGTTTTTTGTGTTGGCACTCATTTTGTACCTTTTCTAACTCTTTTTCTTTTGCTCTTATCTCGGCTTTTAACCTTTGAGCTTCGGGAGTCATTAGATTAAAGTTACTATTAGAGTACCCCTATTATTAGGAGGTACTTCAGCGGTTAAACCATAATCTGAAATTGTACTTAAAACTAATTCCTTCATTTTTTGGCTATGACCTGTAACTATTTCGAGTGAATTGTATTTCATCTCGATAATATGACCCCCTACGAATCTATCTACTTCTCCAAAGACATCCACATGCCTTGTACCATGCAAATCTAGTTTGTTAGGTAATTTCACAACTTCCTCCTGCGCATGCTAATTCACCTGATAGATTTGTATTGTCTTCTACTTCATTAACATTAGATAAATTTACCTCTGTTAATGCTTTCATCATTTCTTCGTATTTTTCTTTTGTTATATCTTCAAATGGTGCTTGAGTATAGGAACCTCCATCATAAGGTAATACCGATAGACCATTATAGTGTTTTCTATTTTCCCACATCCATTGACCAGCAAGTTCCCAATCTTCAGGTTTAAGTGAGATAGTAGCTGAAACGTTGTGAGAATTTGAACCATTTCTATGACCAGATTTTACCCATTCTGTAGCAATTTTCTTAACTCTTTCTAATAATTGGAATGGTGACTCTGTTCTTAATATAGCTCCTTCCGGTGCTTTCTGAGGAATTTGAATTACTGCTGTGTCATGAGGTCTAAAGTATTCATCTTCTACAAGTTCAGGGTGATTAGTTTTTAGATAATTGTAAATAGTTTCATTCTTTCCAACTCTTACTCTTCTAATATAATAATCGTTATGCCAAGCATGTATACCAGATGAAGTACCCAAAGCAAGGGATGTTGTTCCTGCAGGTTTAACTGTTGTACATCTAGCTGCTTTGTTAATACCTATAATTTTTGCAACTCTTGCATTTTCTTTCTTTACAATTTTTGCTGCTTCTGAAGTATCGTATCCTAGAACGACACCAGAACCAATACCAGTCATTGAAACACCAATCAATGCGTCTTTTTCAGTGGTTTCTCTCCAAATTTCTCTTAAATAATGGAAA
>Ga0163179_10000687_pt1 | contig 24004 bp, 22 predicted proteins | sample AtlANTMetagenome_FD_109643 | JGI IMG/M metagenome (GOLD analysis project Ga0163179, IMG submission 109643) | Marine eukaryotic phytoplankton communities from the Atlantic Ocean - Atlantic ANT 2 Metagenome | ecosystem: Environmental > Aquatic > Marine > Oceanic | place: North Atlantic Ocean...
CTGAAACTGGCTTTGTAGGAACTACTGCACTTGGTACTGAAGTTGTAACAGCTTCTGCGTTGGTTGTAGTTGTAGGACAACAATTAACAATTTCATTAACTAGTCCTACAGTTTGGGGTGAAGTTGATGATTCACAGACATCAGGCTTTACGCCTGTAACAGATTCACAAACAGCAAACTGGTCAGAAGTATCTGATACCCAATCACCAAATTGGGAAGAGGTTGCATAATAAGGAGTTTATATGGCAAGCACATATGATAATGATTTAAGATTAAATGAAATGGCTACCGGTGATGGTAGTGGTACTTGGGGTGAAACTACTAACCTCAACTTATCTATGATTGCAGAAGCATTTTCATATCAGACCGAAGCTACTTTTGGTTCTGATGCAAATGTTACTGCTACCATTGCAGATGGTGCTAGTGATAAGTATAGAGCTATGTATATTAAAGTAACTTCTGTTGGTTCTTTAACAGCCACCAGAACATTAACAGTAGCTCCAACTTCAATATCTAAAATGCTGATAGTTGAGAATGGCACATCAGGTTCTCAATCTATTTCTGTGAAACAAGGATCAGGAGCAACAGTAACCATACCAAACAACAAAACAAAAGTATTAATGTTAGAAGGTACTGGGTCTGGTGCTGGAGTTATAGATGCCTTAGATAAACTAGCATTATCAAATAACGTCACAATAAACGATGAAACACCTATAAGTGCAGGCAGTACAACTACTTTTACTAATAAAACTTTTGATGCTAATGCCACAGGTAATAGCATAACTAATATAGAAAATGCTGACATAAGTGGTTCGGCTGCAATTGCTTTTAGTAAAATGGCAAATCTAACTGCAAGCAAAGCTTTACAGTCAGATGCTAATGGTGATGTGAGTGCAAGTGGAGTTACTAATACTGAGCTTGGTTATTTATCTGGAGTAACTAGTGCAATACAAACACAAATACAAAATTTATATCCAGTCGGTTCTATCTACATTAATGGTTCGGTAGCAACTAATCCTAATAGTTTACTAGGTTTTGGAACTTGGGAACGCTATGGTGAAGGTAGAGTATTAGTTAGTCAAAATGGTTCTGATAGTTCTTTTGATACTTTAGGAGAAACTGGCGGTACTAAAAATGCTATTGTTGTAAGTCACACGCACACAGCTTCAGTTACTGATCCGACTCACTCTCATGATATTTCAATAGAAAGAATTGGTGGTACGTTTGGTTCTGGAGAATTTGTTGGAGTAAATAGTGGTCCAGGAACTACTGGTAATGTAGGAAATCGTGTACAACCTGCGTCTACTGGCATCTCAGTTTCGAACAGCACCGAAGGTGCATCTGGTACAAATGAAAACTTACAACCATACATAACTGTATATATGTGGAGAAGAACATCATAATGAGCAAGGAAGCTTTAAACAAAATAGAAACTCACGAGAAAGAATGTACTATTCGGTATCAAAATATTGAAAAGCGTTTAGACGAGGGTGCTAAAAGATTTACTAGAATAGAACTTTTAATTATTGGCTTGTATGCTGGTATGGCTGCAATCGAAATAGTTTCAAGTCTTTGAGGATAAAATATGTATGAGTATGGTTGTGAAGTAGATAGAGTAGTTGATGGTGATACTATTGATGTTACGTTAGATTTAGGTTTTGATATTTTATTTAAAAGCAGAGTTAGGCTTTATGGTATTGATACTCCTGAGTCTAGAACTAGAAACCTTGATGAAAAAGCTAGAGGTAAGTTAGCTGCAAAATTTTTACAAGATGCTATAAATACTGCAGAACAAGTTGTTATTAGGACTGAATTAAAAGATTCTCGTGGCAAATATGGCAGAGTATTAGGTAGCGTCATATGTGATGGCAAAGATATAAATGAAGCTATGGTAGAAAATTTTATGGCAGCAAAATACTTTGGGCAAAGTAAAGAAGCTATAGAAGCTGTACACATGGCAAATAGAACTAGATTAATAGAGTTAGGAGTTTTTACACCAGATGAATGAAGCAGTCCAATTAATAAATGAAGTTGGTTTTCCAATAGCTGCAGCCGGTGGGTTAGGATTTTTTATATGGAAGCTTATTAATAGAATTATAGATGGGATGGAAAGCAAGATAGATACAGTTGATGACAAAGTGCAGGCACAACTTAATGCTTTAGAAGAAAGATTAGGTACTAAACTAGATAGTCAACATGGCATATTAGTTGCTTTGATAGACAGAGTTAGAAGTTTAGATAACGAAATTATTAGACAAGATACCTTAGTAAAAACTATTTTAGGCGTGCCACAATTAATTGATAGTCAAAAAATAGCTAAAGCAGAAAGAGATGACCAGAGAAAAGACTAAAGCTGTATTAGAAAAAACTATGGTATATGGGTTTTTATTAACTATATTAATTATATTTGCTGAAAGTATTTTTGCAGACCAAATGACACACGAATTTAAATCACCAAGTTTTAGTGGCAATGGCACATCAAGTCATTACTTGACTATAGAGAACCAAGAACATACTAGAAAAATGACCATTAAAGAAGAGTTGCAAGCATTGCAAGATGAAATAGAACGTGATGCTGAAAATACAACTCTAGCTAGATTTGTTAGAAACTTTGAATCTAGAATATATGCACAGCTATCTAGACAATTAGTAGATAATCTATTTGGCGAAACTCCTATGACTGAAGGTACATTTAATCTAGAAGGAAGCACTATCTCTTATATAAGTGATGGCATAACAATAACTTTAACTGTACTAGATCAAGATGGCTCAACAACAAGTATTTCTATTCCTGTCGGTTCTTTTACTTTCTAGTTGTAGTTTATTCCAGAATGTAAAAACTTTAGAAGAACAATACGAATCAGGTAAAGATCAATCTGCGAGTGTGCTTGGAATATTTTCTGAGGAATTATTAAATGTACAAGCTCCAAAACAAAAACCTGTAATAGCAGTTTATCCAAATAGTTTTACCGATCAGACAGGACAAAGAAAAAGTAATAGTTCTTATGCTTTGTTTTCAACAGCAGTAACACAAGCACCTCAAGCTTTACTAATTAGAGCTTTAAAACATACTGCTGGTGGTAAATTTTTTGTAGTAGTTGAAAGAGTAGGCTTAGATAATTTAACTAAAGAAAGACAGCTTATTCGTTCATCAAGAAACGAAAAAGAAAAAAAATTAAAACCATTGTTATTTGCAGGAATAATAATGGAAGGTGCAGTAATTTCTTATGACACTAACTTGCGTACAGGAGGTATGGGTGCAAGATATTTAGGACTAGGTTCTAGTATGGAATATCGTGAAGATATAGTTAGTGTTAGTTTAAGATTAGTTTCGGTGTTGACTGGTGAAATACTTGTAGAAGTTTTGACTGAGAAAACTATATTTAGTTATGGGCAAACTCAAGATGCTTTTAGATTTATTGAACAAGGTACAGAACTTGTAGAAATAGAAGTTGGTAATGTAGTCAATGAAAGTCCAACGATAGCTTTGCAAAAAGCAATCGAAGGAGCAATTCTAGAAATAGTTAAGATAGGATATGAAAGGAGGTTTTGGTCTTATGAGTAACTTTTTAAAAATATATGTTTTATTATTTGCAATGACTACATTAGCAGATAACGAAATATATATCGATCAGTCTGGTGCTACTGCTAATTTAGACATAGAGCAACAAGGTAGTAGCAATTTAATAGGAGGATCAAATGCAGTAGCTGGCACGATGACAGCATTGGATTTAGATGGTTCTACTATGACATTAGATATAAATCAAATAGGTTCTTCTAATAAATTTTTAGGTGACATTTGGTCTGATAGCTATACAGGATTTTTTAATTTTGCAGGAGACAGTAATGTTTTTAACATGCAAACCGATCCTAGTAATACTTTTGGAGCTGATAATTCTAATGTAAATGTACAAGTTACTGGTAATACTAATAACTTAACTCTTAATCAAGCGACTGCAGCTCTCGCTTCAGGTCTTGATTTAGATTGGATCATACAAGGTAGTGGTAACTCTATTACTTCTGCTATAGATATAGATGGTGCAACAAACTATATGAATATTGATGGCAACGACAATACTGTGACTTACGATGGTGACGGCACAAATGCTAGTGCAAATGGTTACTTTCATTTAACTCATGGTAGTGGAAACTCAAGGACCTTTAATGTTACACAGCAAAGCACACTTGCCAAAGATTGGTTACAAATCAATTCTACTGGCTCTAATGGTAATTTCTGTATCAACCAAAACGATCAAGGCACAGCAACCACCTGCCCTTGATATTGGAGATATATCAGAGTTAAACGGAAATGCCGAGATAGTTAGAGACAAGTCATATGATGCTGAATTAAAATTTGCTATCCAACAAAATGATCAGGCTGTAACTAAAGATGGCAGATTAGCAATAAAATTTTTAGATGATTCGCAGGTAAAACTTACTGAATATTCTGAATTAGTTATAGACGAATATATTTTTAATCCTGATCCTAGTAAATCAAAGATGGCTTTAAAATTTACTTTAGGTACAGCTAGATTTATTACTGGCACGTTTAATAAAATAGATAAACAAAATATAAAGTTATCTACGCCAACAGCTAATATAGCAATTAGAGGTACAGACTTTACAGCAACAGTTGATGAACTAGGCAGAAGTTTAATTATTTTATTACCAGATAGATTAGGTTTATCTAGTGGTGAAATAGAAGTGGTAACAGCTACTGGTAGTGTTTTGTTAAATAAACCTTTTGAATCTACTACTGTATCTGTTTTTGAGTCAGCACCAACAAAACCTTTGGTTTTAGATTTAACGCTAGATTTAATTGACAATATGTTAATTGTTACACCTCCCAAAAAAACCAAAGAGTTAGTAGAGACCGAAACAAGCAAGCAAGATTCTGTTTTAGATTTTAATGATTTAGATATTGATTATCTTGATGAAGATTTTTTAGACTCAGAAGAAGAATTAGAATTTACTGAATTAGATATAAATTTTTTAGATGTAAATTTTTTAGAAGACTTGTTAGACATAGTAGATGCCCTAGCTATAGCTGAAGAAGAAGATAAATTAAAACAAACTTCAGGAATAAATATAGTTGGCACAGAACTTGGACAAGATAAAGACACACAAATAACTACATTAGTTACAGGACAATTTATAAGTTTTCGTAGAAATGTAAATCAAAATTTACGCTTAGATGTAGATGGCAGTAATGCTTACACATTAATATTTGAGCAAGATGGTGTAAACAAAGTAGTAAAAGTAAATGGAGGAAGTGATTCAACAATATCACTCAGTCAACAATAATGAAAAAATTAATTTATCCATTACTTGTTTTATTAGTTTTACCTTTTTTCTTTGGGTTATCTTTTATAGAAACTCTCAAGTTAAAAACTTTTGATGCTTTAGTAAAAGCTCAAGAGCCATCAGGTAACTTTGTTATCTTAAATATTACAGAACAAAATGTATCCGATAGAGGTGGCTTTCCTTTTCCAAGACAGGACTATGCAGATATACATGCAGATTTATTAAGGAAAGGTGCATTAGGTGTTGGTTGGGTTATCGCATTTAGTGAACACGATAGGTTTGGTGGCGATGAAGCATTTGCTTCGGTCCTAAATTTATCCCCCTCTATCCTTGCTATGTTTGAAAATAATAGTGGTAATTATCCAAAAACATCTGGCACAGTTTATTTAGGAGATGGAACACCTGCTAGCATAATGTCTAATGGAGTTGCAGAAAATATAGATATTTTGAAAAACTCTGCAGCACAAGGAATAGCAACAGCACCAGTAGATATAGATAACTTAGTAAGAAGAATACCCTTACTGTTACAAACACCAGATGGATTTGTTAGTGCTTTTGGTACTGAAGTTTTAAAAACTTTAACAGGCGGTAAAACTTACATAATAAAATCTACTACAGCAGGTATAGAAGAAATTACTGTACAAGGTATACCACCAGTTAAAACAGATACTTTAGGTAGAAAATGGATAAGTTGGGTTAAGACTCCAGAAACAGATTTAGATACCATGGAAGTATTTGGTAAGTTTGTTTTTGTTGGAGTCACTGCTAATGGAGTTATGCCACAAATAGCTACGCCAGTAGGATTATTAGAGCCACATAAAATACAAGCAGCCCTTTCAGAATCTTTATTAATACAAGATAGTCCATATATACCAGCTTGGAATATGCTTGCAGAACTAAGCATTCTTATAGTCTCTGTATTATTAGTTTGGTTTGTTTTGCAGTATGCAGGAATTTATCTAGGATTATTTGTGACTGGTAATATTTTCTTAGGTACTGCTATATCAGGGTTTTTCTTGATACAATCAGGTTTATTACTCGATGTTACTTGGACTTTAATATCGCAATTTATAACTGGCTCGCTAGCTTTTTACACAAGATTTAGAGAACAATATAAATTAAGACTACAAATTAAAAAACAATTTGAACACTATCTTGATCCTAGACAAGTCAAACGATTGCAAGACAATCCTGATTTGTTACAACTTGGTGGCGAAACTAAAACAGCTACATTTCTTTTTACTGATGTTAGAGGTTTTACAGCTATGTCAGAAAAACTTAAACCAGAAGATGTTACATACATAATGAATAAAGTATTAACAGCACAACAAAAAGCAGTACAAAAACATGGCGGTATGGTTGATAAATATATTGGCGATGCAATGATGGCAATATTCAATGCACCATTAGATTTGCAAGATCATCCGAAAGCAGCAGTAGACTGTGCTTTAGAAATTGTAGAAAACATAAAAGCTTTAGCTGTTGAGTTGCAAGCAGAACGATTGCCAGAAATAGCTATAGGTATTGGAATAAATACTGGCTCGGCTGCAATAGGTAACATGGGTTCAGAGGATAGATTTGATTACACAGCTATAGGCGATGCAGTAAACATTGCAGCTCGTTTAGAAAGTGCCACTAAAGAAAGAAGAGTTGATTTATTAATTGGTGAAGCTACTGAAAAGTTATGTGGCTATAATTTAAAACCTTTAAAACCTATAGCAGTCAAGGGTAAAATAGAACCACTAAACATTTATACATATGAGTAAAATATTATTAGGAGTTGTTGGCATTTTATTTATGGCTTGTAGTTTTTTGTATTGGCAAAATTCTAGACTAGCAGAAATAAATCAAGCTTTTGAACTACGAGACAAAGAACAAAAAGAAGCAATAGAAAGCTTGCAGAATGATTTTAAATTGCAAACAGAAGGTTTGTTAGAATTACAATCTAAAACCCAACAGTATGAACAAGAAATGCAACGCTACTTAGATGTTTTTAAAAGACACGATCTAAGTAAGTTAGCTTTTGCAAAACCCGGTTTAATAGAACCCAGAGTAAATAAAGGAACTAAAGATGTATTTGAAAGTATTGAAGAGATCAGTCGTAATATTGATATCCTTGATGATGGTCTACAGTTGCAGTCTAATACCGACTAAGCAAGTAGAAGTAATTACTAAACCATTAGAAAGAACTATTGTTCAACCAATATTACCAAGAGAGATAGATTTAAAAGAACCTTATTGGTATGTAGTATCTACTAAAAACTTAGAAGAGTTTTTAGCATCTATTGAAAAAGATCAAGGCAAGGTTGTATTCCTAGCTATGTCTGTACCAGACTACGAACTAATGGCTTATAACACACAAGAATTAAAGAGGTATATAAATGAACTTAAAGAAGTTGTGGTGTACTATCGAAAAGTTACCACTACTAAATCGGGAGAGTAACATGCACATATCACAAGAAGGGGTTGCCTTAATTAAAAAGTTTGAAGGTTGTGAATTAGAAGCTTATGTTTGTCCAGCAGGCAAACTTACAATTGGTTATGGCAGAATCAAAGATGTTGAAGAGGGAGATACTTGTACACAAGAACAAGCTGAAGCTTGGTTAGAAGAAGAATTAATTGAATACGAAGATTATGTAAAAAAATTAGTCGTAGTGTCTTTAGAGCAAAATCAATTTGATGCTTTAGTTTGTTGGACTTATAACCTTGGTCCAACTAATTTAAACGATTCGACTATGTTAAAACTTTTAAATGCAGGTGATTATCATACTGTGCCAAATCAAATGAAGCGTTGGAATAAAAGCAATGGTGAGGTCCTAGAAGGTTTAGTTAGAAGAAGAGAAGCAGAAGCTTTGCTTTTTGAAGGCGAAGCATGGGAGACAGTCTAGATGCCTTTGGTTAAGTTGCAATTTAAACCCGGAATTAATAAAGAAGTTACTGCTTATGCAAATGATGGTGGCTGGTTAGATTCAGATAAAATTAGATTTAGATTAGGTCGTCCAGAAAAAATAGGCGGTTGGGCAAAAAATTCACCTAATACTTTTGATGGCACTTGTCGTGCTATACATACTTACAAAGACACAGACTTAACTCATTACAATGTCTTGGGTACACATCAAAAATTGTATGTCCAAGAAGGTGATACTTTTTATGATGTAACTGCAGTAAGAAATACAACTGCTGCGGGTGATGTTACTTTTGCTATATCAAATGGTTCTTCTACTTTGACAGTTAATGATACTAATCATGGTTGCAACCCCGGAGATTTTGTTAGATTTAGAGCTGCAGTAAGTTTAGGTGGTAATGTAACTGCAGCCGTTTTAAATACTGAACATAAAGTTTTAGCTAACGTCAATGCAAACTCTTATACTATAGCACTAGGTGTAACTGCAAATGGTTCTGATAGTGGTAATGGTGGCGGTAGTACGGCTGGTCAATATTATATAAATGCAGGTCTTGACCAATATGTATCTGGTACTGGTTGGGGTGCAAGCACATGGGGTGATGGTACATTTGGTAGCACTAGTCCAGTAGCTGTAAATAATCAATTGCGATTATGGTCAATAGATAATTTTGGCGTTGATACTGTAGCAATTCCTAGAGGTGGTCCTTTATATGTTTGGCAAAGTGCTTCTGGCACTAGTGCTGGTACATCAGGCAATGGCTTTTTTGATGCTGCTAGAAGCGTACTAGCAAGTTCTTTAGCTGGTGCTTCTAATTGTCCTATAGCTGCTTTTCAAGTTATGACTTCAGATGTAGATAGGCACGTTTTAGCTTTTGGTTGCAATCCTATAGGTAGCTCAACTATTGATCCTTTGTTTGTAAGATGGTCTGATTCAGAAAGTTTAGTTGATTGGACACCATCAGCAACTAATTCATCTGGTGGAGTAAAATTATCATCTGGCAGTCAAATTATTGGAGCAATATCTACTAGACAAGAAACTCTAGTTTTTACTGACGCTAGTATATTTTCTATGCGATTTGTTGGCTCACCATTTTATTTTTCTTTTAACGAGATAGCTAGTGGTATAGGTATGATAGCTCCAAAAGCTGGTGCTTCAGTAGGTAACATAGTTTACTTTATGGATGATGGAGCTTTTTATCGTGCTGCTGGTAATGTGGAAAGATTGCCATGTACAGTTTTAGATTATGTTTTTAGTGACATGAACAAAGGTTCTAAATTTAAATTTTTTGCTGCTAATAATGTTGAGCATAATGAAGTCATTTGGTTTTATGCTTCTAGTTCTAGTACCGAAATAAATAGATATGTTACTTTTAACTATGCAGAAAATGTCTGGGCAGTTGGCACAACTAATAATAACTTTACTCGTACAGCTTGGGATGATGCACCAACTTTAACCAATCCTTTAGCTGCAGGTAAGTTAGATACTTCAGATAAAAATTATTTATATAATCATGAATCAGGAAACTTAGCAGACGGCACAGCTTTTCCTGCCTATATAGAATCTGCAGATATAGATTTAGACCCTGCAGGAGAACAGTTTATGTATCTTTCTAAAATAATACCTGACATAGAATTTAAAGATTCATCAAATGCAAATGATACAGTTAGTTTAGTTTTAAAAGGTAGACGTTATCCTAATGAAACACAAAGCACTTTATCTACTTCTGCTTTGACAGCAGCAACTAATTATAAAAATACTAGAGGTAGAACTCGGCAGGTAGCAGTAAGAATAGAAAATGCCGATGGTGATTTTAAATGGCGTTTAGGTGACACAAGATTTGAAATAAGACCAGATGGAGCAAAATAATGTCTAGTAAATCAGCACCCCCTTTACCCTTGCCTTTGCCTGATTATGAATTAATCAATGAGCAAATAACTAGAAGAACAATAGAGCAACTATTTCAAGATATGTTTAGTGAAATAAACGGAGTAGAAAGTTTAAAAACCTCTGCAGCTTCTAAAGCAGTTAAACGACATCAGTTTTTATTAATGGGAGCAAAAGGTAATGTCTGATAATTTAAAAGTTTTAGGACAACAAGCACCAGCAGGTACTACCGAAACTATTCTTTATACTGTACCAGCAGCTACACAAACTACTATTAGCTCTATAGTTGTTTGTAATAGATCAGCTTTACTTGTGACTTATAGAATTAGTGTGGCAGTAAGCGGTGCAACTACTAGTAATAAAGATTATTTATTTTATGACAAAGCTTTAGCAGCTAGTTCATCAGACACAATAGTCATAGGAATAACAGTTACAGAAACAGATAGAATTAATGTATACGCCAGCAATGGTAATTTAAGTTTTACAGCTTTTGGTTGTGAAACAACGGAGGAATGATATGAATGATCTTCAACAGCAAGTAAAAAATATAAGCCAACAAGGAAGGTTTGGTGATACTACACTTGTGCATATGAATCCCGCAGAAGTACGAGGACTTGCACAAATGGGTCAAATTACTACTAATCCTAATACGGGTTTAGCTGAAGCATTTAGTTTAAAAGATGTTTTAGGATTTGCTGCTCCAATAGTTGGCGGTATTTTTGGTGGACCACTAGGTGCAGCACTAGCATCAGGTGCGGTCACTACTGCTCAAGAAGGTAGTCTTAAAGAAGGAATAAAAGCTGGTCTTTTATCTTATGGTTTAGGTAGTGCATTTAAAGCTGCAGGTGCTGCAGCAAAAGGTGCAGACGCTACAAAAACAGCTTTAGATACTGCAACAAGCGTTGGTCCTTTAAGTCCAGAAATGTATCAAGATGCAGTAAAAGATGCAGCTTTAAAAGGAACAGCAGCTTCAGAAACATTTTTAGCCACAGCACCTTCTTTAACAAATCCAGCAAAAAGTTTTGCGGAAGGAGCATCAAGTATGTTTGGCACACCTTTTGCAGGACAAGGTCCTTTGCAAGCTATAGGTAATGTAGCGGAAGGATTGACAGACCCTAGAGCTTTCTTGCCATTAGCTGCTGTAGGCACAGAGGCTGCATATTCTGCTGCTGAAGAAGATATGCAACAAGGTATAACTGCAGCAAATGAAGATAGAGAAAGAAGAAGATTGCAAGCATTTATGGATAATCCTGAACCAGTCATATTTTCTGCAAGTGGCGGTTTAACGCAATTTGCAAATGGTGGCGATACTGATAATGAAGATATAGTTTTAAATGTACCGCAAAGACAAACCTATGCAATTAATCCAGATTTTAGAGCAGGCTTTCAACCAGAAACAATGTATTTTGATCCAGCTACTATAAATCCTTCTTATGCTGCTTTGACCAATCAACCAGCAGATCAAACTTTAGGACCAGTTACTAGTGCAAATCTTGACCCTAATCTTTTAAACACACCACAGTATGCTAGCAGAGGTGGTTTTGATAGTACAAATCCTATGATGCCTATGCCTATGTTATCTTCTGAACCTATTGATCCTTACACAGCATATACAGGTGTTGAACCACCACAATTATTAGATGAGTCAACAAGAACTATGGCTGAAGGTGGTGATACTGATTTACCAAATCCGGGTCTTAAAGCTTTACAAAAAGTTGCACCTGATGTTGTTAAAGATATGGGTTATCGTGAAGGCGGTATGACTGATGATTTAATGGCAGAAACCAGAGCTTTTATTTTAGGTGAATCTGACGATGAAACTGTAGTAGAAAGATTTGTAGAAATGTATGGGGTCGAAGCTTTCATGCAACTCAGAGATACAGTCCTTAAAGAAATAACTAATCCGCAAGCACAAACATCTGGTCTTATAGAAGGACAAGGTAATGGTGGTATGGATGATGACTTGCTTGGCAGTATAGGTGGCAAAGAAGCTATTGCAGTTTCCCAAGATGAGTTTATTGTACCAGCCGATGTGGTTTCAATGTTGGGCGATGGCAGTTCAGATGCTGGTGCAAACAAACTTTATAAAATGATGGATGATGTTAGAAAAGAAAAGACTGGTACAACTCAACAAGCTGGCATGATAAATGATCAAAGGGTAATGCCAACATGAATCAAGTAGCAAAAATAGAAGAATCTACTTATGACTACAGCATTGTTACTGTAGATCAATTAATTTTAATTTGGGATGGCATAAAAAAAATGCTAGAAAAATCATGCAAGCGTTCTAATGGCAGAATAACTGTAGATGATATTTTTTATGAAGCTCTTAATGATAGAAAAAAAATCTGGATAATATTTGAAAACGATCAGTTCAATATTAAAGGCGTGTTAGTTACAGAGTTTTATGAATATCCTACAGGTAAACGTATGTTAAGTCTTGAGCATGTAGCTGGAGAAAAGATGGAAGAGTGGGTAGAACTAGGCATAGATGCTTTAGAGCAATATGCTAAAAATAATCAATGCCATGGTGTTGAAAGTATAGGGCGTGCAGGATTTTGGAATTGGGTCAAAGATAGACCTGATTGGAAAAAGCTAGCAATCTTTTGTGAATACGAGGTAAACAATGAGAAAATTTAAAGGCGGTGGTGGTAGTTCAGCACCTACAAGTCAAACAATAACTCAAACTAATCTACCAGAATATGCAGAGCCATATTTTACTAGATTATTAGGTAGAGCCGAAGGAGAGTCTTTACAAGGATATACACCTTATGGCGGGAAAAGATTATCAGATTTTACTGGTGATGAATTATTATCACAACGTATGACTGCTGGTTATGCTACTGCTGGTACTCCTCAAGCATTGACTGATGCAACTAATATAGCAGGCGGTATTGCTGGTGCAAATTATGGTGCAGGACCTTCGCAATATAATAATCAATTTCAAGTTGATCCCTATAAACGTATAGGTTTTGAAGAAGGGGTTTCTAGATTTATGAATCCTTATCAACAAAATGTTACTGATATTATAAAGCGTGAAGCTGTAAGAGATTCAGCTATAAGAGGTCAAGATATTGCTTCAAAAGCAACAACTACTGGTGGTCTTGGTGGTTATCGTGAAGCTATTTTGCAAGGCGAAAGAGAAAGAAACTTAGGTCAAAGATTAGATGATATACAAGCCAAAGGTAGTCAACAAGCATACAATCAAGCAGTACAACAACTTGCTAGAGAAAGAGGTCTTGGTCTAAAAGAATCTGCTTTAATGGAGCAGCTAGGACAAGGCGAAGAAAAATTAAGATTAGCTGGAGTTGGAGTCGATCAAGCAGGAGCTAAGATTGGTTTAGCTGGTAGTCAATTGCTAGGTGATCTTGCTGGTGAAACACAAAAAGATGCTCTTGCTAGAATTGGTGCGTTAGCTAAAGTAGGTGAGCAACAAAGAGCTATGGATCAAGCTGGCTTAGATATGGGTTATGAAGATTTTTTACGTCAACAAAATTACACTAGAGATCAGTTAGGATTTTTAAGTAATATTTTACAAGGTTTGCCAGTACAACCTAATCAAACACAGTCTACTTATGCTAGACAGCCTACTTTATTTCAATCATTACTAGGTGGTGGTTTACAAGGACTAGGTTTATACAAATCATTAGCGGGATAACAATATGTCTAATTTAATAAAAGCAGCAGAAGAACTAGAGTATGTGCCAAAAGAAGATTTGATTCGTATGGCAGAATCAGGTGATAGTAGATTTCCACCTTATTTAGTTTTATCAGAAATACAACGCAGAACTCAAAATGAAAAAGCTTATAGTGCAATGCAACCACCGCCTACTACTACAGTAGCAGAAGAAAAAGTTGCAGAGTTTGCACAGTCAGGTTTAGGAGGCATGGCTTCTCCACTTTTCTCTCCTCCCCCAGAGGATTTGTCCATGTCTCCACCTATGCAGATGGCAGCTAGTGGTGGCTTAACTGGTTATGCAAATCGGGGTAGAACTACTTATCAAGGTACATTTTCAAAAATTAACGATGAAGCATTTTCAAATGTTTTTGCACCAGCTACAGGTCTTGCTGGTCAAAGAACAAGAGACATCATGTCTAGCTTACAAGCTAACCCTTCCTATGCTAATGTGTCTAATATACTTTTTACTACACCTTTAGCTGGTTTTGGTAGAAGAGAAGGTTTTGATGAAAATCAATTAAGAAAAGATTTGACTATGTCTTTACTAGACGGAGAAGAAGCCTTTAAAACTAGGCTTAGTGAAGTAAAAGGTGAAGGCAGAATATCAGATATACAAGAGAAAGAAATATTAGATGCTTATACAGCACCACCTATTGTTACATCAGCAGTAGATGCTGATGACAAAGAAAACAAAAACCCTTTTACAATTCAAGATGGTGATGGTAACCCTCCTCCAAACGTAACTACAACACCAACAACAGATGTGTTTGGTACACTAGATGAACTTAGAAAACGTATGAAAGATGTTGAGTATAAATCTCCAACTGCTGATGATCTAAGAAGTGATAGAACTGCAGAGACTCTTATGTATTTAGGTTCTCTAATTGCAGGTTCAACCGATAGAAAAGAATTTGGAAAAGGTCTTGCTGAATTGACTAACAGAGTCGTAGCTAGCAAAAAAGCTGATGATAGATTCTTGAATGAAGCTAAGTTAAAAGAAAGAGGTTTATTATCTTCTGATATACAGTTAGCTACAGCACTAGAAACTCTAAAAGCTAAAGCAGTTCAAGCTAAAAATTCACAGATGAAAAATGATATTGATTTAGCACAGGTACTAACTATGAGATTGCAAACAGCCAACAGTAGTGAAAGGACATTAATAGAAAATCAAATAAATAGTTTGATTAGTCCATATATATCTGGTGGTATTGCTGCAACTACACAAGATGATGTAGATGCTATTGTTGGCGGTGCTAAAAGCTAATGCAAAGAATAAATTTACCAGATGGCAGATTTGTAGAAGTACCTGATGATATAACTAGAGAACAAGCAATAGATTTGCAAAATCTTTTAGCCTCTGAATATCCAGATAACTATTCTCCTTATCAACCAGACCCAGAAACATCTCTAAGCGGTGATGCTCTTGAAGTTATCAAGGGTGTGCCTAGAGGTTTAGCTTCTACATTCTTATCTGCTGGTGAAGGTATAAACAATCTATTTGATTCTGGCAATGACAATGACCTAGGAGTTTATTTACGAGACTTACAACAAGCTCTTAATGAAAGTAGCATTGGTCCATCAGAAGGTTATGAAGATAGGTTTAGTTCTAAGCTAGGACAAGGTCTTGGTTCGTTTGCATCATTTATGATTCCGGGAACACTAGCTGCTAAGACTGCAGGTCTTGCTGGTAAAGCTGCCAAGGTATCAGAAACTTTAACTAAAGCTGGTAAATCTACAGATCAAATAAACAAAGCAGTTAGAAAAGTTTATCGACCACAAACCTATTCAACTCTAGCATTAGCAATGCCTGTTGGTATAGCAGAACAAGGTCGTAATATTAGAGAAGCAGAAGCATTAGGCGAAGATGTTTCTGGCGGACAAGAGTTATTTGCAGAAATATTAGGTGCTGGTATTGGTGCATCAGAAATATTTGCACCACAAAGATTGCTAAGAAGCATAGACAAAGCAACTGCTGCTAGGTTGAGAGTGCCACAAAGATTAGTTGAAGCTTTACAGACTGGTGGTGTTGAGGGTTTACAAGAAATGACGGCTGGCATATTACAGGATGTAGTATCTAGAGGAGTTTATAGTGACAAGCTACCAATAGGAGATTCTGCTTTAGATGATGCAACTGTAGGTGGTGCTACAGGTTTTATAGCTGACTTATTTTTACGAGGTATTGCTGGTAGAAAATCTTTAGGTAGTCAGTATGAATTTGAAAAAGAAACAGAAGCAAGACAGCAAGAAGATGAAGCTCGTAACAAAAAGAAAAAACTCTATGAAACTGTAGAAAATGACAATGATATAGAAAATCTACAAGTATTAACTGAAGAACAAGCACAGCCATTTGTTGGTCCGGTTAATGACAACATAATTCCAGAAATAAATGAAACAAAAGAAAATTTAATAGAAGATGAATTAGACAAACTGCCTGTGTTAGAAGACTTAATTGTTGAGACTCAACAAAAAGCTAATGTAAATACTAGGGAGTTTGATACGATATTTAATTTAATAGGTTCTGAGACTGGTCAAATATTTGCACAGTTTAATGATTTTGAATCTGCTCAACAAGCTAGACAAAAAATAGCTGAAGGAATATCTGCAGATTTTGTTGATAGTTTAGCTGATCAAATAGCAGACATTACTGGATTTAAAGGCAATGGCACTATAAGAGCTTTAGGTCGTAAACTACACAACCCTCAATACAATACAATTGATGCTAAAAATATAGCTATAAATGATTCTAGAATCAGTTCATCTGCAAAAGAACAAGTAAAAATTCAAGAAGAAATAAATAAAACTAAAGCTGAAATTGAAAAAGAAATACAAGCAATACAGTTAGCTGGTGCTGGCTCAGTAAGTCCACAAACTTTAAAAAAATTAGAACGCTTAGAAGAAAAAATAATGTCTTTGTCTTTTGTAGATTACAAACAAGGCAAGAAAAGATTAGTAAAACAGAAAAGAAAAGATTTACCACCTTTAGAGCAACTTTATGAAAGAGCTGATAAATTAGGTATTGAAAGAAAATCTTCTTACACAATTAAAGAAACAAAAAAACTTTTAAAACCTGAAGATTTTAATAATGTAATTTCTGAAAAAGCTAACATAATTTATAAAGCTGATGAAAAAACAGGAGTCATTAAATCTATTCAACAAGATGCTGACAGAATAGATGTAAGTCGTAAAGCATTGCAAGATACTTTAAGTAATAAAAGAATAAAAACTAGAATAAATAGTCCTGAGTTTGAATACATTGCTGAAACATTAGTTGGAGAAAAAAACTTTAACAAAATGAATCGAGGACAAAAAGAGTTATTGATAACCAGACTTAAAGGTTTACCAATAATGTCTGATTTAGCTACAGGTTCTTTTGATGCCTTGCAAAAATTACCTGACATGAAACCTAGGGAATATACAGCTCAAGATGTACGAGCTTTTTATCGAGGTATAAGAAATGAACCAAGTGCTAGAGCTGTTACTGATAAAGATATAGATGCTTTCTTTAATCTTAGAGATAAACAACTTAATAAAAAACAAAGAGATCAATTCAAAAAAGATTTAGTAGAAAGTGGCAGAGCTATCAAAGTTGGTAATAGAGTGCGTTTAAATCCTGACTTTGAAAAAATACAAGCACAACGTAGTACACCTTTTTTTGAAACTGAAGCAGAGTATTTAGCTAGATTAAATAAATCTGGATTGCCACAAGAAACTATTAAAGAAAAAGTTGCTGTTCAATTATTAGAAAATAAAAATAAACTAGCTATACCTGACGTTGATCCTAATAATACTGAATCACAAATAAGTGAAGAAGCTAGAGAAGAGTTATTAACTAGAATAGATGAAAGACTTAGAGGTTATGGCATAGCAAATGATGTAAGAATTAGGATAGTCAATGGCATTAGATCAAGTAGAAAGTTAGGTCTTACTTCAAGCGGTCAACCATATTTCAAAGCTAAAACAAAAGATGAAGAAACTGCAGAGATGGAGTTTGATCAAAACTTAACCGATCTATTTATTTTTAGTGAAAAAATATCAAAAGATATTGATGGCACGCCAGAACAAAGAGAACAAGTTATAGATAATGTACTGGCTAATATAGACCACGAAACTATTCATGCCTTGATAAAACTAGATTTAATTACTGAAGCTGAATATCAAAACTTATTAGAGTTTGCTATTACAAAATTAGGATCAATGAACGTAACCATTGATGGCGAAACTACAACAGAGTTAAAAAGAATTAATAAACTTTATGAAGACCTTACAAATCAAGATGTTTTAAATGAAGAATACATTGCTGAAATGTTTAGAATGTATCGTGATAATCCTGCAGATTTTCAAAGCAAACCTAAAACTACTATAGAAAAAATATTAAATTTCTTTGCTGGTTTTGTAGAAGCTATAACTGGTTCAGTTTTTCGTAGTCCTTTAAGAGTTTTAGAAGATATAAGAACAGGTACTATCGGAGCAAGAAGTAGAAATACACAACGTAGTTTACGGACAAGCAGAAGAATATATGGACAAGCATTAGCTATAGCTGAAGCTAATCAAGCAGATGAACCTATTAATCCAGAAGATCAATTTGATGAAACTGTATTTGATGAGCCTGCTCAAATAAGAAGGGGTTTGGCTGCTCGAGACTTATTAGGAGAATCTGATTTAGAAAATGATGTGCTTGCTGCATTTAGAAGAACCAATGGCAGAATAACTGCAAAAGATTTTCAAGATATATTTAAACGCTACAGTCCAAGAGGAACTGTACCACCCTTTAAAGATTTAAAAGAATTACAAAAAGATGTTCAAGATGCTTTGCGTATTGGTGTTGATGCTAATTGGTATCAGCGTTGGTCTTTACAAGTACCGAATATCGTAGGTGCAGTAAATGTAAATGAATTTAGTGGTGTTTTTGGAATAACTTCTGAGCAGACAACTCCAGAAAAAAACTTTCAGGATGCGTTGAATACGATGATTACTGCAAGAGAAATTAATCCTGATACTAATAGGAAAAAATTTATAGCCAAACTTAGTGAATTAAACGTAGGTAAAAGAAACAAAGACAGATTAAATCGTATTGCAGATTTATATAAAGATGGCATGTTTTTTAAAAAAGGCACAGGACAAAAAACTCTTTTGTATGCACAAACTATAGAGCAAGGAGCTTCTAATAGATTTGTACCCTTTGGTGTAATAGATATACACATGCTAAGAAAACTTGGCTTAATACCTGTAGGTAAAAAGTTAACTGCTGCACCTAATATTTCTTATCAAGTCGGTAATGCTATGTTAAAAGCATTGTCTAGTTTAGATTATATTGTTGATGGACAAGTAACACAGATACCTGATGTAAGTAAAATACAAGCATTGTTATGGGGTCATCAAAGATATACTGGCTCTACTAAAATTCACAATCAAGGCAGCTATGATGCTGCAGCAGCACAAAGCAAAACTCAAATAGCAAAAATAAAAGAGATGCAAAAAACTGGTAAGTGGAATACCAAGGCATCTTTCAATGACAAATTTTTATACAGTTCTAGATTTGTAAACAATAACAATACATTTGATACTGACACCAAACATAATTTTACTAATGCTATTTTAGGAGCAGGCACTAAAGTTGTTAATGAGTTTATGCCCGGCAGAGACAGAGGTTATATACCTACTACCTTAACCATACCGCAAGATATAAGAAATAAATTTTATTTTAAAACACTCAATGCTTTGTCTACTGGTAATCAACTTAACTTTTTAGCTGAGTTAGGAATACCACATCAAATAACTTTGAGTGCTGGTAGTTGGCAAGGCGAATGGAATCCTAATCTTTTATTAAGCTTGCCTATGACAGGTATGCCTACGCAAAGAGCTATAGCTAAATTAATTATGGATGCTACTTTGCAAGACAGTAATCTAATAATTAAACCATCTGCACAAGGTATAGCTAAAACAGGTATTTATTTAGAAAATGCAGACGGCAGAGATTTTTCTGAAGAACAGTTAACCGAAGTTTTAAACACAATAGATGCAAATGTGTCACAGACTGGTGGCACAAACTTTACTGTTATGCCACATAAAAATGTAAATGGTTTAACTTTTATTCATCCTAAGTCTTTTGAAGGTGAATTAACTAAAGAAGACGTAGATCAATTTCTTCAATTTTTTACTGAAAATTTTCCAGCACAAGGTTATACTATTAGTCCTTATGGACAAGAATCAGAATACTACGAGTATAACGCAGGCGGAGCTAGAGGAGCTTTGCAAGAAATACAAAGTCAAGACACTGCCCTCGAACCATCCGATATACAAAGAGCAGCCATCCGTACTCTTTACCTCCCGTTCCAAAGAGTCTACGAAGACTTCGCAAAAGAAGTAGGCTTTACTGCTCGTACAGATAAAGCTTACGAACTACCTGATAGTGCAATCCAACCTTTAAATGGTGCTGTTGATAAAGCAGAGATAGATGCTATCGTAGAAATAGATAGACAAGTAAGAAACACTAGACCAACTGCACGCCCTAGATTTAATAACAATGCTAGCGGTTTTGCTAAGAAAGTTGCTGTAGATTTTGAGCAAGGTAATTTAGATTACTTAGATATACCTACCTTTAAAAGATCAGATACTACTGTGCCACCCGGCTATGAAAAGTTATTTGAGGATATGAAAGCTACTACTCAAGAACCTAAAACTTTTTGGGAAAGCATATCAGAAAATGTTGAATGGACTGAAAGTGCTAGCAGATTCTTAACAAGACAGAGAGCTAAATATATTTTTGGTTACGCAGCAATAGAAAAAAATATAGGCAAAGGAGCTAAGACTTCTGCAAATATTGCTGAAGAAGAATCAAGAGCAAGAACTGGTGCAATTCAAGCTCTTTTATTATCAGATAAATCTAAAGGTATTTTTGGTGCAATGTTAAATCATGGTGTACCTACCTTAGACAAAGGAGTAGTAAGCGTAACAAAAGACAAACGCCTTTCACTTATAAATATATTTGGACCTTTAATTAATGAGATGAGAGAAACAGGTGTTGATCTGGAAAATGTTTTTAAGGTTTATGCTATTGCAACTAGAGGAGTTAGATTAGATGAAAAAGGTATTGAAATACCTATGACTCCTGAACAGATAGAAGAAGGCTTAGAACTAGGTAATCGCTATTCAATTGTTAAAGATACTTTTAATCTTTATCAAGAACAAAACGCCTACATAATTGATCTGTTAGTTGATTCAGGACTAGCTTCAAGAGAACCTAACTATACTGAGATTAGAAAAAGATTATTAGAATTAGGTATAGACAGAGCAAAAACTGCAGACAATGAAACGCTAATAGAACTAGCAACAGAAAGAAACAAAGTTTTAAAAACTGCAGACAAAATAGAACTCAGACCAACTGCAGAAGTATGGAAAGATAATGCAGACTATTATCCTTTCTATCGTGTTATGGCAGATGAATCTATTCAAGGTCCAAACATAGGAGCTGGTTCTCTTGGTGGTAACCCTTTAAATCAAAAACTAAAAGGAAGCAAAGAAGCATTAGAAGCCTCGCCTTTGTCAGTTATATTTAAGAATCAATTGGCTATAGTCAATGCTGCTATGAAGAACGATGCTCATAGAAAGTTAGTTAGAAACTATGTCAAATCAAATAGAGCAGAAGAGATAAGCTCTAAAGAAGCACAAGGTTCAGATGTCATACCTATTTATGTAAACGGAGTTAAAAGATTTTTTAGGGTTGAAGACCCAGAGATGTTATATGGCTTAACAACTGCAGGCATCTTAAATGAAAATACAATAGTTCAATTTTTATCTATGCCCGCAACTATACTTCGAGAGACTGTCACCCGAGACCCCGGATTTATAGCAGTAAATATGTTGCGTGATACCTTGTCAGCCTTTGTTACAAGTGGTGCTAACTTTACTCCTGTAATAGGAACAGTAAAAGGTTTTGCCGAAGACATGGAAAACTTAGAACGCTTTGGTATTTTAGGTGGCTATGATTATTCAGCCGATGCCTTGAGTGTAGAAAAATATGTCAAGCAACAATTCAGATTAGCAGGAAAGGATGGTAGAGGAGCAATGAATCCTACTACTATGGCACTCAAGCTATGGGATTTTCTAGGCAAACAAACTTATAAGTCTGATGGTGCAACTAGACAAGCAGTTTACAAAGGAGTCTACGAACAAACAGGAGATGAAGTTGAAGCAGCTTTTCAGGCAGGAGAAATAATTAACTTCTCAAGACGAGGGAATGATCCGCTAGCAAGAGTAGTCTTCTCAGCTATTCCATTTTTAAATGCAAGAGTTCAAGGACTTGATGTCCTATACAGAAGTATGACTGGTAAATATTCTGCTAAATATCCCGGAGCGTCTGTCACCTCAAACAAGCAAATGCAGAATCAAATCATCAAAGGTTTTATCACCCGAGGTGGTTTCTTAACTTTATTGACAGCTCTTTACTACGCTTTAGTTAGTGACGATGACCAATACAAAGAACGCAGAAGGGAAGAACGAGATGATCATTGGATGATCTTCAGAGAAAAAGGACAAGAACCTCTTAAACTACCAGTACCTTTCGAGGTCGGTCTCCTGTTTAAGACTATCCCTGAAAGAATTATGGATACAGTTGTTGGTAGTTCGACTACTGGCGACCTGACTAGCACCTTAAAAAGAGGAGCATCCAATACTTTACTAATTGACCCGCTAGGTTTTCAAGCGATCAAACCTTTTATGGAAGCTTATGTAGATAACAAGAGTGGCTTTACTGGTAGTCCGATAGTGCCACAGTATATGGAAAGCGGTCTTGAACCCTTCCAACAAAGCAGAGAAACTACTAACGAATTGGCTAGAATAATTGGTCGTACCTTTAATATCTCGCCAATCAAACTAGAGTATGTAATGAATGGCTATGGCGGTACATTAGGTGGCTATGTTCTAAGCCTCATAGATGCCTCTCTAAGGCAAATTACTGGGGAAGATTACATAACCCCTAGAATAGATCAGTTGCCTCTCCTAAAGCGTTTTATGGCTTCTCCGATTGGTGGCGGATTACAACAACAATTCTACGAACTCAGAGCCGAGAGCGATAAGGTGGTGGCGACTATCAATTCATTAAGAGAAGAACCGAAACGAGAAGATGCTTTGATTACCTACATGCGTAACAACGATGGCTTGATTAGAACCAGACAACAAGTGCTTGCGTTGGACAGATACATGACCTATTGGCGAGAGCGAAGAAAAAGAACTTTACTTGACGAAACTATTTCAGCCGAAGTCAAAAAAGATTTATTGCAAGAGTTGGAATTAGAAAGAAACTTGAGATTGATGTATTTACCTGAGTTGCGAGAAGAAGCCTACGCAACCCAGTAAGAACCTGTGACTGGTAAATATTTTTAGAACCAGCGAGTTGGCTGGAAATTTTTCAGGTTTATAAACCGCTTGCTTCTAGCCTAGTAATTATCTTCTCTTCTTTCAAAGGCTTGACTGAAAAGAAGTCTTTGTACTCAGGATGTTTCACATGAAACAATCTGGCATAGAAACAGATGTAGTCGTTACTAATCTTAAACTCGCCACCTTGGGTTTCTACTTCAGCGTTCCATCTAATCCTATTTATGATCGCCCATTGGCTATACTTCTTACGACCAGAGTTGATTGCTTGGAAGGTGTACTCCTCAAACTTTTGCCAGACATGAGGGTTAGCTTTGTGCCATGCCCACCATTTCTCTTTGCGTTCTTGTAGTTCTTCTTGCAGTTGCTCTTTTAACATACTCATATCTTTCTCCTACATTTTTCAACACAGAGTTCGGTTTCAGTTTTTTCTACTATCCAAACAACATAGTTGCCTTGGTAATTTCTCTTTAGGCTGATTCTATAATTAAAAAAATTGTCTGCTGAAACTTTGTTTATACGAGTTCTAAATTGCATGATTGTATTTACAACACGAGATTGTAGCCATTCTTCTTTAGGAATTTCGACCAAACCCAACCTGATAAGATTACCATTGCTAGGTTTAGGTTTGTATTTTTTTAAGAATGCTATGATCTTTTTTTCGTTGGTTAAATCTATTTCTAGATTCAGATATTTTTCTTTTCTTTTGACAAAATCAAAACCTTGTTTAAAGTCTAGGTAGACTAATTCGTAATTGCTCATATCATTCCTCCATACCTAAGTTTTTTTTGATGTTAGCTAAAATCTTTTCGTTCAGGCTACCCCCATCTCTAAATTTTGTCGGGGTCTGTGACGCAGA
>Ga0163179_10000688_pt1 | contig 24002 bp, 20 predicted proteins | sample AtlANTMetagenome_FD_109643 | JGI IMG/M metagenome (GOLD analysis project Ga0163179, IMG submission 109643) | Marine eukaryotic phytoplankton communities from the Atlantic Ocean - Atlantic ANT 2 Metagenome | ecosystem: Environmental > Aquatic > Marine > Oceanic | place: North Atlantic Ocean...
AATGCCTTGGCCTTCACCAGTGATGGCTCTCAAGCAGTCGCTTACCTCGACTACAACGAGGCCTCATCCTTGGACTTTGGTGGACTATTGAACGCCACAGAAGTGGTGTTCATGGACCTTCAAACCGGCGACACAACTCCTGTGCCTGTAGGCTTTGCGGCCGACCGGATTCTTTTCGATAAAGACGACACGAAAGCGGTGGTCTTTTCCGAATCCCAAGTCGTTGTCGTAGAGCTCGAGAGCGGGAACTACGAGCGATTGGTGACCTACTCCTTGTCCTTGGATGTGGACATCGAAGTGCGTCCCCAAGATGCCGCGTTGACGCCGGATGGTCGCTACGCACTCGTCACGGTTCAAGGCAGTGGTGACCTCTACACCCTCGATTTAGAGGCCGAGTCCATCAACATTGTGGATTTGGACGCCTCTCCATCTGGAATGGGTGTGGAAAAAGTCGCTGATACCACTGCGTTGGTCTACGACACACGCACACAAGTGGATCTCTTGGATCACGAGTACTTTGATGTGGAAAGCATCGACCTCGACGAACCTGCGACGGACATCACGATTGGAACCGGCTTCGCGATGCTCTACAACGTAAGCAGCACCAACTACCACGACATCTATCGCTTGGACACAGCGGACATGAACTTGGTCGAGTACCGAGCGAAAAACCCTGTCGAAAGCTTGCAGGTGTCGCCGGATGAAGGTCATGCGATCGCTGTGACACGTCCCGAACCCACGAGTGGAACCGGCTTAGAGGCCTTGACCGACAGCAACTGGGGTATCGAGATTCTTTCCTTGAACTCGAACTCAGGACAGTCCATCAACTTGATCAGTGAGTCGCAGCCTGTGGGCGTGGCGTTCTCGGCCGATAGTGCCTACGCGCTTGTCCTCCTGGAAGGCGTCGACGAGTTGCTCAAGCTGGACTTGTATGCCGGCACCTACAGTCAACTGCCCTTAGAAGACAGCCCCCTTGGGATTGGCTCCTTTGGAAGCGGTGGCTTCTACATCACGCACGATGCCGCTTTGGGCCTCGTGAGCTTCCTTGACCCCGATACAGGCGAAATCTCCGCAGTAGGAAACTTCGCAGCTGGTGGGCTCTTGGGTGGCGAAACTGTACTACCCCGCACCGAGGAGGAATAAGACCATGCGGATTTTCAAAACGACACTGTTCTCAACACTTCTCGCTGCGAGTGCATTCGCAGCGGACAAAGAACTCAGCCTCGATGCCAACCTCTTTAGTGCCCCAGGCTCTGAATGGAACATGGTGGGCGGTGCTCCATTCTCCTCGCTGGGCCTGAGCGGCGGCATGGATATCGCTCCAGGCCTCACCTTGGTCGGAGGAGTCCAAGTCGGCAGCAGCGGTAGCGAAGGCTATTTCTCCGACTGGTGGGATGAAGAAGCAATCGATTCTTCGCAAAAGCCGGGTTCGGAAGGCTTCATCGCCGCGGTGCAACTGGCTCAAGTCCAAGCAGGTGTACGCACCGACATCCTGCCGCAAAGCTGGGTTCGCCCCTACGGCTCGCTCAAGGCGACAGCCTCATTGGGCTCGCTCTATCTCGACGATGATCCCAATGACAAAAACAACGTCAATCAGATCAGTGAACGAGGCGTGAGTATTGGTGGGCACATCGCAGCAGGCATGGCCGTCGAGCAACCCCGACGCCAAGCAGGACCCTTTGCCTTCCGAGGTGAGCTGGAACTGGGCTATGCCCTGGCTACCGACTTGAGCTTTGGCGACATTGGATCGCTTTCGCTCAACGGAATGCACATTCGCGTGGCGGGCGGGATTCGCTTTTAGTCTCCACCCTCTGACCACCTAAGAAAGCCGGCACTCCATTGGCGAGTGTCGGCTTTTTTATCGCACTTGGTTGGTCACCGTGACATTGCTCGTCACTGTCATGGGCATACCCTGAATCTCGCCACTCATTTGGATATTCACTTCGCTATCCGTGAACATGCCCTCGGCCAAATCAAAGTGCGCCTGACCTTTCCCCTTCACGCTAAATCCAGACAACAACTGGTTCCCTGGAGCCATTTCTGCACGCACCACATAGTCCACCACAGCGACCCGACGCTGGCCCTTGTCTTCCACAGAACGAAAGGTGTAGTCGCTGATCGTCGTCATGACACCTGCGCTGGAGAGTGTCATTTCCACGGAGTTCGACCAGGTGTCCCCTGGCACAACAGGCTTCTCTGGCAAAATCTGGCGCTTATCGGAGACCAGCTTCTTCAGCGCAGCTGTAGTGAACGACGCCATCACTTTCTCAACCGCATCGATGGGCAGGTCTTTCGGAAGGGAGTCCTTCAAGGTCTTCGTGATCCGATCGGCGCCCGTTACCGTCGAAACCTGGCCGTTCTTGTCGAGGCGAACTGTAAACGACTGTCCGACAAGTAGTCCCAACACTGTGAAGCTCAAATCCTCTGGGGGTGCTTTATCGACTGCTGAGTCAAAGCTCATACTACCCAACGGGCTCTCCGTCTTCATCAATTGGCGTTGATAGGTCAACTGCAACACAACCCCATCTGAGTCCGCGGAAAGCACACGTTCATCAATCTCCTGCTGATGAAATTGAACAATCCGCATACCCGCGGCATCCGTGACATTGTTTTTCTTGGTCACTTCATGAATGACCCGGCCCTCGGGATACTTCAGCTCCAACGAAACGGGTGTCTCCGCATGACCAGTTCCGCACCACAGCGCAAACGCAATGAAAAAGCCTTGTCGTTTCACCATCTCTCCAGGGTGTTCTCCAACCCTTCGGAACACGATACCCGTCCTTCTTCAAGTACGTTTCGCTGATCATGACGGCTTTTGAACGATGCTCAGCCCGAAAGCGCTCAGCGTATTGATCAAAATGAGCCCATTTCTATTTCTTCCGGCCCGCTCTGTTCCATTTGAACCAATAAAGAAACCACAGGGCACTTGATGTATTTTCCGATTCAGCCTAAAAGCAGAAGGAGTGCAGGAGGGACGCCTTGGCTGTCATCAACTTTGCCCGACGCGAGATCGAAGCAAAAATCGTCTATTACGGCCCGGCTCTGTCAGGAAAAACCACCAATGTCAAAGCGACACATGCCAAACTGAATCGCGCAGATATTGGCAAACTGCACATCCTCTCCACCGAAGATGATCGCACCCTCTTCTTTGACTACACACCGATCACACACGGCGAAATTGCAGGCTTTACCGCCAAATTCAAGCTCTTCTCTGTGCCGGGTCAAGCATTCTATAAAGAGACACGCCAAGTGGTATTGGGTGGAGCCGATGCCGTTGTTTTTGTCATTGACTCTCACCCTGAGCGACAAAAAGCGAACATCGACGCCATCCAGGATTTGGTCTCCAACTTGGCGCATCACGGTTTAGACATTCAGACCTTTCCGGTCGTGCTTCAGATCAACAAGCGGGACCTGCCCAACGCGCGCTCTGTCGCAGACATTCTCGCCGACTTTAGCGACTACGATCTTCCTCACAAAGAAGCGACGGCTATCCGTGGTGACGGTGTCATCGAGACCCTGGATCTTGTGACAGGCCTCGCCGCCGACCGCGTAAGGGAAAAACTCGTCGGCCAAGAAACCTCGATTTCGCTCAAAGCGATCAACAAAGAGGAAGAAGAAGACGATCAAGCCGTCATTCTGCGCCACCTTTTAGCAATTCAAAAAGTCCGAGGCTCAGAAGAAGAGACCGCGAAGGAAATGGCCAGAAAAGGCCTAATTGACCAATCCGAAGTCGCCGCATTCTTCAGCGAGTTCGTCGAGCAAACCACGGAAGAGGGGCTGCAAGGCGAGAAACACATTGCCAACGAAGATGAAGATCACACCGACCATGTCTTACCCATGGGACCCCGTGTGGACCTACCCATCATGCATCCGGCACTCAAAGGCTATCAAGCAGTCCGCATCCTTGAGAGCACCCCGCTCCCAGATGGACGTTTTCGTCTCGACGTACTTTGCCTCCACCCGGAAACTGGCGAGCGCAGTCGACTGACTCTGAACCTCCGCTCGACGGAGCGCAAAGAACGAACTCTGACGCCAAAAGTACAACAAGCACGCAGACAGCAGCCACCCAAAGAAAAAGGCGGCTCAATGTGGCCATTTATTGTGCTTGCCGCGGCGTGTGGTGCCGGACTGGGGTATTTCATCGCCCTACGATTCGTGTCTTAGCTCGGCAACATATACGCACGAAACTGCTGACCACGCATCAGTGCAGCCTCTACACTGCCAGTTAGCGTCGCGGCCTGGGATAGTTCCGCCTCGTAGCGTTCACACAGCTCTACAAGACGTGTACCGTAGCGTCGATCGGAGTAGCCCACAGGTCGAGTGTCGACCAATTGTTCATAGGCCGCATGGCACGCCGCTGCGACTGTGCCCGGATGACCCTCAACATGGAGCTGACGACGCATCGCTACCGCGGCAGCAACCTCATCTACGCGAAAACCCGTGTCCAGAAGCCCAACAATCAATTCCTGTTCCGACTCCGGAAGATTGCCGTAGGATCGAATAGGAAGCGCAACCTCGCCACTCAAGATTTCCCAAATCGGTCTGTACATTCCATCGTGCCCACCGATTCCCTGAACCTCAATCTTGCGAATTTTCCACTCTGTACCCACACGAGCCAAACGCATCTCGGTTCGTGTCAGAACCACAGAGTGCTCGGTGCGACCCACCACCAGGGCTGTCGCCGTCCGATCACCGATCGTTTCAACACCCGCATCAACCCGATTCACGCCATGAGAAATCCCGATGACATGCTGGAGGAAGGACGGGCCGTATAATTCCATCAGGATCCCAGCATGACTTCCTGGCTCAACCAGTTCCATCAATGCGGCATCATCTCCTTCCACCAACACCTGTGCAAGACGATCGAGAAGCAGGCGAGCGGATTGCTCGCCAACGACAAAACCACTTCCATCTTCATCTGTTGGAAAAAGGCGCTCTTCAAGAAGATGCCCGAGTGAACGCCAAGCCTCACAGGCCTCGCGGTCTGCCAACGCCGCCAATGCCGCACCCAAGTGCGCACGACAGTCGTCCATGCCCAAGGCCTGCACAGGACCCGTAGCAAGATGCGACAAGCGATTATGAAGGGCTGTTTCTCCCACCAAGGCCTCGAGCCCCATCAACAACAACTTGTCGTGGAGATGAACAGAGAAGAGACTGTAGTGCCCTGGCATCTCGCGAAAAACCATGACCAAGGTGCCATCACTCATCAAACCATGATGAAAAGCAGCCCCGTCACGATTGATCACCATTGGCGGCGAATCAACCACACCGGAATGCCGCTGACTGATCGCCTTGGCAAGTTCACGACGGGGCTCGCCGTGAGGCGCCACCGAGTGCATGGCCACAAGGAGTTCTAGTCCTTCTGGATTTCGGCATACCGCCAAAGCCAGAGCTGGAAGGCACACCTTCTCACCCTGCAATAATCCTGCAGCAAATCGAACTTTATCTTCCGGAGTCCGAGTGCTCTGGAAAATCCGAATCGCCTTTTTGGCCCGCTGTTCCCAGGGATTGAGTTCCATACCCAATGCCAAACGAAGCAATCCCACGGCCTGTGCGTCCATGATGCGTTCACGCTCAATCGTGGCTTCTACCAGACCCGGATAATCTGCGAGTGCTGTCTGGAGTTCATCGAGACGCGTCGGTCCTCGACGGATACCCTCCAGGGCATGACGAACAGCAATACGCACCTCAAGTCTCGGATCCGGACTGTTTTGGTCCTGTGCTCGTAAGTCGAATGCGCTACTAGATAAAGACATTGGCAGAAAAACCTCGTTCCCCTTTCGGCAGGCTTGGATCGGACTTGAGAAAATGTCGAAGAGACTTTCCAAAAACAATGACAATTGGGTGCTGCAGTCATCGACAGCAGAACAGGTCAAATCTCTCGCAAAAGAGGTGGGCGTCAGCGAGATTGTGGCCCACTGCCTGATCGCAAGGGGCATTCCCACAGCGGATGCGGCAAGGAAATTCTTAGCGCCCAGCCTCGAACATCTCTTTGATCCCAACGACATCCTCAACATGCCGGCGGCCATCGCGCGATTACAAAAGGCCATTCGAGAAGCCGAACAAATCCGTGTGGTGACGGACTATGACGTCGACGGGACCACCTCTTCGCTGATTCTACAGAGCACCCTCAAGATCTTGGGTGGCAAAGAGATCAGCTATCACATTCCAGATCGAATGAAGGAAGGCTATGGTTTCTCCGTCTTGGCGGCCGAAAAAGCAGCAAAAGACGGCATCAACCTCATCGTCACCGCTGATATCGGCGTCAAAGACCATGACGCGGTGCGTCGTGCGCTGAGTTTGGGCGTAGATGTTCTCATCTGCGACCACCACCTTCCCGCGGGAAGCGCCGTCCCTGATGGCGCGATCGTGCTGTGTCCTCCCCAAGCCGGGTGCGGCTACCCCAACAAGGCCTTGGCAGCCTGTGGCGTCAGCTGGAAGCTTGCATGCGCCCTTCTTGCCGAGCATCCGAAGCGAGACGCAATCCTACAGAGCATGCTCAAGCTCGTCGCTATCGGCACCGTTGCCGATGTGGTCGACCTCGCCAACCCCGAGAACCGAGCGATTGTGGCTAAGGGGCTTGCACGCCTTAACGCAGGACGTCACACCGCTGGCCTACAAGCACTACTCGACGTCTCAGGTCTCCAAGACCAGCAGATTCTTTCGAGCGACCTGGGCTTTCGTGTCGGACCAAGAATCAATGCGGCTGGCCGGCTGGCCTCCGCCACCACCGTTGTCGAACTGCTCCAATCCAGAGACCCTGTTGCATCCCGACAACTCGCAAACGCGCTCGACACGATGAACCAAGAACGGCGAAAAATCCAGGAGCAAATCATCGAAATTGCTCTCGGACAAGTCACCGAAGAACACCCTCCTTTTGTGCTTGTCGCCGGTCGGGAGGACGATGGCTGGCACCGTGGTGTCACCGGTATCGTTGCTGGGCGACTCCGAGACCATTTTTCCTGCCCGGCACTCGTCATTACGGTCACGGATGCTGGATGTGTCGGCTCGATGCGCTCCACGCCACACATCCACGCAGTTGAATTACTCGAACAAGCCGCGGATCTCCTGGAGCGCTTTGGCGGGCACCCGGCTGCTGCAGGATTCTCCCTCGCTGCGTCCAACATTGCAGATTTTGAACAACGTTTATCCGCCACGCTTGGTCAAACCGAGCAAGAGCAGATCGGCCTCCAGCAGTTCGAGGTCGACTGTAGAGTAGAGCCAAACGAAATCAGTATGGATTTAGTACGTGAGTTGGGCGTTCTTGAACCACACGGGAAAGGCAACGAAAGACCCCTGCTGTGGATTGGCCCAGTACAACTCCGAAACCTCAAAACAATCAAAGACAAGCATCTCAAAGGTGCATTCCAAGTACGCGGAGAATGGATTGACGTCATTTGGTGGAGCGCTGGGCATCTTCTCGAAGACATCGCACAAAGTGCCCATGTGGAAATCCTCGGACGCCTGGAAATCAATGCCTGGCGCGGCCGAGAGAAGCCCCAGATTGTCGTGGAGACTGTGCGTTTGCTTTAGTCTTTTCCAGCGGCTTTCTTGAGACGCTCAAGCGCTTCTTCATAGCCAATGACTTCCACGCCGCTGGGTGCATCCAGTCCAAAGGCATCCGGAATCCTGGCGAGCTCCGACCAGTCGGTAAACTTCAACTGAACCGACAAATCCGCAGCAGGCATCTGAATATGGCTTTTCTTCGGCATCCGAAAGCCTTCGACTTTGGTGTATTCATGGTGAGCCACCGAAAACACCAACACATCCTCGGCATCAAAGGTCTCCAATACGGCCAGTTCACCACTTGGATGGAGTTGTACCTTGACGGAACTGCCTTGGGGGCCGCTGTAGACAAATCGAAACCCGTCTTCTGTCTCTTCCATACGTGAAGGTGCCGTCTCACTCCAGGGGACCGAGCCCAACAACACGGCCGTCAAGCTATCAAGCCCCACACCCTGATTGACGAGGGGGCCCAACAAATCTGCGGCATGCTCCACAAGGATGTACACATTTTCGCGATGCAGAATCAGGCCTACCCCGGTGCCGTCCGAAATCAACGTAAAAACCGGACCACCAATCGGCGCATTCAAGGCAATCCGAAATCGATTCGGCTGATGCAAAATCATCGCACCAGGAAGCCCCGGCATGGGATCACCCTTCGCAGTGACCTTGGCGCTAAACTTTCCGCGCATCGCATACGGTATCTCGCGAGACTGCCCGAGTTCCAGTAGCGCTTGATCACTCAAATTGTTGGGCGCTTTCGGACAGCCCATCACCACCATCAACACCCAGAAAACCAAATAGCGCTTCATCGTCTACTCATCCTTTGGGCTGCGATTGTGCTGCCTCTTGTTCATCTACTCTACCGCCTAAAACCTTTAACCACGCGCCCAGAGTCCGCTCGCTGCTTTTCTCACAGGCCAAATTGCGGCGAACGCACAGACAAGAGCGGCCGCAAAAAACGCCACCGCCGAGAATAGTATCTCCGCGTTGGTCAACGCCACACCCTCTAGTTGGGCCCGCAAAATAAACCACATTGGGAGGGCCTCAAGCAGCATCACGACCCCCACTAAAACCAACGCAAAGACCATAAACAAAATGCCGGCTGGGCCCGCCGCCGCTTTTGCAGCGGTATCTGCCTTGAAGTTGGGAAACATCGCACCCATGCCAATGGCAATACCGGAGATACCAAAAGCCAACACAACCGTCGTTGCACCTTCAATGAGAATCAGCGCTATGGGTGAGTCCAAAATCACATTGGAGGCCAACACTAAGACCAAGCCCACAACCAACATGGGCAGAAAACCTGGCAGGGCTTTGGCCCAAAGAAAGCGAACGGGAGAAATGGGACCCGATTGCACCATCCAAAACGCACGCCCTTCGCCACTGACCGCCGTAAACTGGAAGCGAATGGCAATCCCAGCCATCACAAAGCCCGCCATGCCCAAATTCAAGAAGGCGAGAGCGTTCTTAAAACTCTGCATATACGGACCGCGCACCACATCCACAGGCAACGAGTACACCGAAAACAAGTAGATCACAATAAGGCTGCCAAGAATCAGCAATTGACTCCACTGCGTGGGATCTCGAAAGAAAGTCCGCACATCCTTGACCAAGACCGCTGACATATCTCTTGGGAACACCGCCACAAAACGATGAATGACCGCGCCCAAGAATTTAGACTGCGCGAATCGGGCTGCACTGGCCTCCTGCGTCTTGGTCCACCCACCGGCATACAAACGGCTCGTGATCCAGCGAGAGACACCAAAAAACGCCCCGGCCGCACTCAACAACAAGCCAAAGTGGACCCAATCCACCACACCATTGTTCAGGCCAGACATCAATACCCGAGACACCCACTGAGAGGGAAGAAACGCTCCAAGGGGCGCCTGAACCGTTGCAACATAGGAGGCCAAGGACTCAAACCCCTCAGCATTGACCAACTGCTCCGGGCGCACCATCCGCAACAGAACAAAGACCCCAATCAACGCCAACAACCCAAAAAGCGCCATGACTTCCCGTGCGCGACGGGCAGGAAAGACATTGACCAGCACACTCGCAATCACAATGCCAAGACACGCAGGAATCACCAAGAAGGCTGGAATCACCACCACAAGCTGGGCGTAGTATTTCCAATTGGCGCCATACACCTGGCCATAGGCCAAGAATACGGGCAGCCCAAACATCAACATCATCCAAGAGGATTGAATGATGGCCTCCCACAAACGCGCGTAGTGAAAGGTGCTTTTCTTGATGGGCAGACCGAGCAAAAGCTCCAAATCCGCAGACAAATAAAATGCCGATAGTGTGGTGATCACATTGGAAAAAACCAGCATAAAAAACAGTGCAAGCAGCAAGATTTCTAAGAGTTTCTGGGTGAGCAACCCCCCGAAGACCTCCACGTCATAGAAGGCACCGACCAGATAGGTGAGACCAATCGTCAAACCAATCCAGAAAGCCAACGTACAGACTCCAAAAAACACATAGGCGAGGCGATGACTGGAGTCCGACTTTCGCCAGCGATTGCGCATGCCCCACAGGCTGACACGCAGCAAGTGAATCACGCTGGGCCCCCGTGGCGGCCTTCGATTGGATTCAGCGACAGCCTGAGAAGTCACTCGGAGCTTTCCGCTCCGTCCTCTTTCCATGAAGCCGCTTTCTCGTCTTCGGCTTTGTCGATGGTTCGGCGAATGTAGTTTCGTAGGAGTTTGTTGCGCTGTGCTCCGCCTACAAGAGCCCGGAGGTCCTCATAGAGCGTGGGATCGGTCGCCATCAGACCGAGTGTCCCTTCACCTTTCTGGATACCGTCTACTACAGATTTCAAGCCACCAATCGTCGACTCAATATCGGTGATGATCTTGGTCCGGTCGGGGTCATACACAAGTGCGTGTAGAAGACTTTCCTCGTTCTTCAAGTCGGCCACTACTTTCGCCAACATATCGGAGAGTTCTGCGACTTCTTGGGTCAACTTCGCGCCACCCTCACCGAAGATCAACTCATTGGCCAGCCCATCACCGTTCTTGATCTCCTCAGCAATCGTCGCAATGCTCGCGGTGGATTGCTCAAGATTATCTACCGCTCTTCGCACACGATTCGCCAATGAGCGGTCATACACCAAAGCGTTGAGTAAGCCCTCCCCATCTTCTGCAGCAGCCAGAATCCGCTCCACAGAACCCATGATGCGTGACGCACTCGCCGAATCGGCTTCGTTGTCTTTGCCCAACATATTGTTGAGCTTTCCCGTCATCTGTTCCGCATTGTTCAGCAGGCCGAGGGCACGAGATTGGTACTCCATAATGCTGGTGGACTGTTCCGTATCAATCCAGTCGCCATGTTCCAGTTGGCGTTCTTCCGGAGAGCCGACAGAAACGCTGATGTATTTGTCGCCCAACATCCCGGAATTCTCGAGTCGAGCCTTGGTGTCAGAACGAATGCGTGGGGCATATGACTCTAAAAGCGAGAGATGCACAAAGATCTTTTTCTCATTGGGGTCTTTGGGAAAAGTAATGCTGCTCACTTCTCCAACCTTGATTCCCGCCAATCGAACCGTCGCACCGTTTCGAAGTCCACCCACCTCTTCAAAAGCCGCACTCAGCTTGTAGCGATCCGCAAAAAAGGCATCGCTGCCACCGCCGAGCATAATGACGGCAATCACTGTCCCGGCCACGCCGAAGACCAAAAAGAGACCAACGCGTAGATTCCGCACGAAGTTTTGTTCCATGTGACTTCCTCAATCGGGCATTTGGGAGTTTGATGAACTCTACAGCGTTATGCAAGCATTCTAACAGGCGGAGAACAATAAAGCATAACCGCCAAAGGGCATTCCTTGTGCCCATGTAGGGTCTACTTAGATAGGACCTATACATCGAGGAAAGATTGAACCGAAAAATTGGAATCGCGTCACTGATTTGGGGTGTGAGCATTCTGCTCTCACGGTTGGTCGGAATTGTGCGCGAAGCCGTGATCGGTCGCACCATTGGATCCGAGGGAGATGCGGATGTTTACTGGGCATCTTTCGTACTACCCGACTTTCTGAACTACTTGTTAGCGGGCGGAGCACTCAGCCTCGTCTTCATCCCGATCTTCAGCAGGTATCTGAGCAACGATGACGAAGCCGGTGGCTGGCGAGCCTTCGGTGTAATCTCCACCTTCCTTGCTGTGGCCATGCTCGGAGTCATCGCTTTAGGATGGATCTTTACGCCACAATTGGTGGAGCTTATCGCGCCCGGTTTTGAGGAAAGCCAGAAAGAAGACCTCGTCCATCTCACGCGAATCATGTTGCCAGCGCAGCTCTTCCACTTCCAAGGAGGCCTCCTTGCGGCCACGCTTCAAGCCAAAGACAAACACCTTCTTCCTGCCATGGCACCTTTGGTCTACACCGCGTCAATTGTCGGTGTAGGGCTCGCACTATGGCCCAGCCTTGGGGCGGAAGCTTTCGCTTGGGGTGTGCTCGTCGGATCGATCCTCGGCCCCTTTGGACTACCACTCATCGGGAATTTACGAGACCACATCGAATGGCGTCCAAGCTTCAACTTGAAAGACAAAGACTTCCGTTCCTACATCTGGCTGTCCTTGCCCGTCATGCTCGGTTTCTCGGTGGTGGTCGCCGACGACTGGATGTTCAAACGCTTCGGTTCCCTTCAACACGATGGTGTCGTCAGCCAACTCCAATACGCGAAAACCCTCATGAAAGTCCCCATGGGGGTCTTTGGGTTGGCCATTGGTGTCGCCGCATTCCCCACACTTTCTCGTTTGATGGCAGAAGGAAAACGAATCGAAGCACACGACACTTTGGTTCGCGCGTGCCGTCTCATGCTCATTTTGGCCTTTGCAGCCCAAGCCGCTCTGACTTGTTCCGGTGAACAAATCGCCACAGTCATCTACGGCACCAGCCGCTTCAGCCCCGAAGCGCGTGAACTCATCGGCATGTACACCGGACTGCTGTGCTTAGCGCTGGGCGCGTGGTCTGCCCAGACCGTCATCGCCCGTGGCTTTTACGCCATGCAGAACACATGGACTCCAACCATCGTGGGCTCCATCATCATGGTGCTTGCCTACCCAGTGTATGAATGGGCGGGCGCAGAATACGGCGGTCCTGGTCTTGCACTCGTGTCCTCAAGCGCGATCATTCTCTACGTGCTCTGCCTTGGTTTTCTATTGCGACGAAAAATCGCCGGTCCGGAGTCTCCCGGAATAGCGGATCTCGTCCTCCGAATGCTCTTTGCAACCGCCATCGGTATCTTGGCAGGCGAGCAGCTCGAAAACCTTCTGCCCGACATGCCCATCATTCTCGATGGCTTCTTGGTGGGCACGAGCGCAGTGGTAGTCTGCATCCTTGTTGCCTGGCTTCTCCGCGTCAGAGAAGTGTCTGAAGTGCTTCAACTCATCGGTCGCAAAGTCAATCGACGCGCTATGTAGAACACATGAATGCACTGATTACTGGATCGTCCCGCGGCATTGGTCGCGCCATTGCCATTCGGCTCGCCCAACACGGCGGCCAAATCGTCATCAACTACTTGATGAACGAGGAAGCCGCACAAGACACCGCCGAGGCGGTCACAAAGGCTGGAGGCCACCCGGTCATCGTACAAGCCAATGTACGCGATCCCAAAGACTGCAAACGCCTCGCCGAGACCTTGGACCACTACGATGTGCTCGTCCACAATGCCGCCATGGGCGTCCTCAAGCCTGCTGAAAAGATTCGGGTCAACCAATGGGACCTCACCCTGGAGTCGTCTGCACGACCATTCTGGCTCTTGAGTATGGAATGCGTGGATCGACTGAAAGAAGGAAGCTCGATTATTGGAATCTCCTCCTTAGGTAGTGTGGGACATGTGCCCGGTTACGCGGCGGTTGGTGCCTCGAAAGCCGTCATGGAAGCACTCACCCGCCAGCTCGCAGTGGAGTTGGCCCCAAGAGGCATCCGCGTCAATACCGTTCGTGGAGGCCTTGTCGACACCGATGCGCTCAACTACTTCCAAAACAAAGAACAAATGCTGGAAGTCGCTAAGAAGTTGACCCCTTTCAAACGGGTGGGTACCGCTGAAGACATTGCTGGTGTCGTCGAGGTTTTAATCGACGCTCGCGGAGCATGGGTAACCGGACAAGTACTCGTTGCAGATGGTGGACTCAGCCTCGTATAGACCGCAAAAAACGCATCTACTCTAGCGTTTTTTCCTGTCGCATCAGTACTTCACGGACTGGGCCGTACAAGCCTGTGAGCCCGTGGGCCCGACCCTGTTCAAGTGCCGCGTCAATGCTCATCTGATCCAATTCATAGGCCATCAAGGCAAACACAGCCCCCACCCGGTTCCCACTCGCACAGTGGACAAGTACCCGTAGCGGCTCCGCTGAAGCATGGTCATCTACTAAAAACGCCTTCAGAAGAGCATCGATCTGTTCCAAGACACTCCCCGCCGGTAACCCGAGTTCCGGTTGCGCAGGAATCTCTTGATAAAAGTCGCTCACACCACCTATGGGGAACTCTGCATAGCGAATCCCCATCTCCGTTAGATACGCTCGCTCATCAAAGCTCATTTCACTCGGTCGACGCAGGTTGATCACAAGCTCCACACCCGCATCTCTCAAAAGCTGCACGTCCGCTTGGGATGGTTGACCACCGACAGCGAGCTGGGACGTGACCCATTTCCCATTGGCGATATCCCCAAGACTTTCTTGGGCTGGCCTCTGAGTCAGGGTCTCCAGGGGCTGGGATGAATCGGACTTGACGACAGGCGCTTTGCTCGACAAGAGACAACCCGTTCCTAAGAGAAAAACACCTACAACAAAGACGAAATACTGCATGCGTTGTGGGTAGCCAATACCGACCGACAACTCAAGACCGCTTGCGAATAAAACTACAGCAAGCCTTCTTTTCGAGCCAGCTCGTTGTCGTCCAAAATACCTTTCCCGCCCTGTACAAACTTCGCTAGCGCTGGCATCTCAGAGGCTTGGGCCTCTTCCCGTGTACCCGTCCAGGCAATGCGCTTGTTGTTCAGAAAAGCGATGCGATCGGTAACGGTGAAGCACGAATCCATATCATGGGTCACCACAATACTGGTGACCTTGAGTTGTTCTTGCAATCTGAGAATCAAACCATTGATACGCCGAACATTGAGTGGATCCAAACCCGTGGTCGGCTCGTCATACAAGATGACATCGGGTTCAATGGCAATGGCTCTTGCAAGCCCCACACGCTTCTTCATGCCGCCCGAAAGCTCCGGTGGCTTCAACTTCTGAATTCCCGGCATTCCCACCATCTCGAGAACCTCTTCGACGCGAACAGCCATCCTCTGGCGATCTTTCCATCCGTGCTCAACGAGCGGATAGCAAATATTTTCATGCACCGTCAGCGAGTCAAAGAGTGCTGCGCCTTGAAAAAGCATGCCGATGCGTCGACGCAACTTCTGCATCTCGCGGCGACGCATTTCTACCACCGAGTCGCCAAAGGCGAAAATGCCACCACTATCGGGCTCCAACAAGCCAATCAGAAGCTTGAGCATGACGGACTTTCCGACTCCGGAACCACCAATGACGGTCAAGGTTTCGCCCGGGTACACATTCAGAGAGAGATCCTCGTACACCACGTTTGGACCAAAGGCTTTGGTGACCTGTTCAAAGGAGATGATGGGCTCAGCCATAAATCACCAAGAAGACCTTCGTCAGCAAGAAGTTCGACACCAGAATGGTAATGCTAATCGCCACCACTGTATCCGTGGTGGTACGCCCCACACCCTCGGTACCACCTTTGGTCTTCAGACCCATGTAGCAGCCGATGATGCCAATGAAGAATCCAAAGAAGATGCTCTTGTAGAGCCCATGCATGAGGGAAACAATGCCCACCGTCGAGGTGACCTGATCCACATACCAGCGCCATGTGATGCCAACCTCACTCATGGTTGCGAGCATGCCACCAAAACAACCCACAAAATCTGCCAAGACCGTCAGAATCGGCATCATGATCATGCACGCCAAGATGCGCGGCACAACGAGACGATGCACCGGGTCTGCACCCAACGCTCGCATGGCATCGACCTGTTCGGTCACATTCATCGAGCCGATTTCGGCGGCAAAACCGGAACCAACACGCCCGCCCACCAGCACTGCCGTCAACGTGGGGCCCAATTCCCGAATGATACCCAGCGACACCAGCTTACCCGTATAGAGTGAAGCCCCATACGGCTCGAGTCCTGTTGCAAACTGCATGGCCATCACTGCGCCAGTAAACAACGCCGTCAAAACCGCGATCGACCAAGAGCCCACGCCTGCATGATCCAGATGATGGACCGTTGCCCGTACGTCAGGCTTTGTGCGAAAAAAACAAACGACGGTCTGCCAGGCCAAGCGCCCGACGCCACCTATCTCCGCCAATGTGTTGATGATAACGTTCATTTTTTGATTCGAAAGCTCGCAACGAGCGCATCATAATCCTGATGAACCTGCTCATTATCTCGAACAGGGGCAATCAAGACAAAATCGTAAATACACTTCCGCTTCTTTACGACCGTTGTGGTCACGGTAACCGCGACCCCATCCACTTGTCCCCCATACTTTGCAACGTAGGCTGCTCGCCCCACCAATCGAAACTCTTTGGACTCCTCAAGAATCGCATCGTCAATCGCTTCGGCCTGAGCGGATGCCAGTCGCGACAGCGATGAATCCGAGTAGCTCTTTCCACAATTGGAGTCGGTATACAGAGTGGCTCCTGTCACGTCGTGCCACCAGGCACGGTCTGCACCACCGGGATCCACACTGCCCCAGTGCTCACCTGGATGTTGGGTCGTGTAGCGCCCCTCAAGGCGCGCCTGGGCATTTTTCTTCGACCCAAAGAAGGGTACACATGCAGCCATGCACAGAGATAAAAAACAAATCAAGGCTGCTGGGCGTGTCACTCCGCCCCCATCGACGCCTTGAGTTCTGATTCCTCCTCGAGGATGCACAAGAAGACCTCCTCCAAATCACGTGCATTGGGATGCGCCGTTGATCGTATCTCCGAATAGCTTCCTTGGGCGACAATTTCGCCGTGATTGAGAATCACAAGCCGGTCACACACCTCTTGAGCCACATCCAAAGAATGGGTAGACAAAAAGACCGTCCGACCCTGCTCGGCGATTTGGCGGAACACATCTTTGATCTGACGTGCACCACGAGGGTCCAGCCCCACCATCGGCTCATCCACAATGACAAGGGCTGGTTCATGCAAAAGAGAGGCACAGAAGGTCAAACGCTGCTTCATACCGTGGGAAAAACCCTCGACAAGCTGATTGGAAACCTCCCAGAGTTCGTAGCGCTTCAACAAGGCCTCGCCACGCTCCTCAATGTCGGCACTATCCAACCCGTAGATCCCCCCAATAAATTCGAGCAATTCTCGCGCTGTGAGTTTTTCATAGAGATACGGCCGATCCGGGATGTAGCCGGTGTTCCATTTGGCGCGCAGAGGGTCTTTCGCAAGATCAATCCCATTGATCGCAATGGAACCTGCAGTCGGCGGTAGCACACCCGCTATCATTCGAATCAGGGTGGTTTTCCCCGCACCATTGGGCCCGAGAAAGCCAAAAACCTCTCCCTTGCGCACATGAAGATCCAGAGGCTTGAGTGCCTGAAAGTCCCCGTAGCGCTTTTCAATACCTTCAATTCGAATCATTGTGCTCGCAGCCTACCAAATGAAGTCATTCACTACTCACGTGCGTCAAAGCGATTCTACCCATGATGCCCATAATTTCGATTTGCTTATCCAACCCACCGTCCACCACTTTGACATGGGTAGCGTCTGCTGGAAACTGACCCAAAGTTGGATCCACGGGCACCCAACCCTTCTCCCCAAAGAAGACCTCTGGCCATGCATGGTAGAAAAAAGCACCTTCCGCGGTAATTCGATCGGAATACACAAGCCCAGCAACCACCCGTGAGGGGATTCCTGCGGCGCGAGCTAACGCCACAAATAGCGCCGTATGCTCGTTGCAGTCTCCCTGCCGAACGCGCAGTACCTCGAGGGCGTTTGGAATGCCCACCGTGGGCACCTTATCGAGCGCGTCATAGACCCATCGGTTCAAGGCATCCACCGCCTTCTTACGATCCTCAATCCCGGCGAGAACGCTCCGGGACTGTTCCACAATTTCCCCATGGTCAATCATCAAGAACGGATCTCGACCCACATAGGGTGCGAGCGCTTCATCCGAGCTAGCAAGTGGCAAGTCCGGAAGACTCTCCAATGATGGAACCTCAATGGCTACTTCGTCTTTCTCTATCACTTGAAGTGGAGGCTCATGCGCGAGAGCCGTGGCAGGAACACCACTGACCTTCAAGCGCAAGCGTCGCGTACTGCGAGCATAACTAAGGTCCAGATCAAAAGGCACCGCTGACAGGGCGATCACATCCACCAATTCACCGGTCTTCGGCATCGTTCTCGCCTTCTCCGGGGTCTCGCGAATCATGGTCAGCCCAATGCTGTTTTCCTCGCGCAAGGTCTGACCATCCGACAGCATCAAGCTCCGAGTTTTCGCGCCCGAAAAACTGCGCTCAAACCAATAGGCTTCCTCCCCAGAGGGCAACACTTCCACTCCTGTCACGCGCACCAACATGTCTTTTTGGCTCAAGGTCAAAGGATCAAAATACGGAACACGGTGGGCTTTCGAACTCACCCGAATGTCTTCAAACGCAGCCACCCAAGCAGAAAAGGATGCACCCACATGCGGGGGCTCTTCAATATCCAAGCTTAGAATTTGCGATTCCCCGGCTTGTTCGATTTCAATCAGGATCTCTTGGCCCTGAATCTCCCCGCGCGCCGCGAGACGCACTGGATGTGCTTCAACAAAGGTATCGAATTTCATCAAACGGCCCAACCCATCGAGTTGTGCCGAACTCGCAATCACTGCCCTCGCAATGCGTCCATCTCGCGCACTCACCCATGCGGCCTCCGTCTGCACTAAAGTCCCGCCGGATTCAAGGGCACTGCGAGAGGTCACTGCATAGCCCACCTTCTGGTCCAAAAAGTAGACACCGAACCATTCTTTGCTCGATGGCCCCATCTTGAGAGCAGCAGGATCGATCGGCTCAACCACGGCCTCCTTGTCCCAGATCTGAACAGCCATCACCAGAAAAACAAAGAACAAGGCGACAAATAGTCCCTCAATCCAAAGCAACACTGATTTTGGTCCCTTCAATTTTCCCCCAAGGGTGAAGCACCGACTCCAATTCGATAACATCACATGGCTGGAGAACTTCAATGGCGCAAGGACTAAGAGTCCAAGCTTGGGCTCGAACCGATGTAGGCAAGGTTCGGTCGGACAACCAAGATTCCTACCTGCTCGATCGCGAATTGGGCCTATTCGTCGTGGCCGACGGCATGGGGGGTGGTCCGCGTGGAGACATTGCAAGCGCCCTCACCTGCAATGTGGTGCACGAATACATCGCGGACGGGGCGGCTATTTTACGTCAATACAAGACCAATCCTTGCACTGAGAACCTGAAAAAAGTTGGCGCCTTACTCAAAGAGGCCGTTCGAGCAGCAAGCGATGAAGTCTTCGACGCATCCAGCGCATTGGCGGGCCAATCGGGACGAATGGGAAGCACACTGGAGGCCATCCTTATTGCTGGAGAAAACGCCCTATGTGCACATGTGGGCGACAGTCGAATCTGGCTGGTCCGAAAGGGTATGGCGCAACAACTCACAAAAGATCACACCTTGGCCCAGGAACGAAAAGACCTCGGCATCCCTGAAAGCCAAACCTCCAAAAGAGCGCAACACTTGGTTACCCGCGCCATTGGCGTCGTTCGACATGTTCAGCCTGACCTCCATCTCATCGAACTCAAGATCGGTGACAGCATTCTGCTGGCCTCGGATGGCTTGTACCGTCATGTAGAACCGAGTGAAATCGTTGCCTGGCTACAAGCCGCACACGGCCCAGCAGTCGTCGACTCCCTCGTGTCCCTGGCCAACTCTCGGGGTGGTCGAGACAACATCACCGTCATGCTGCTCTGCGCACAATCCGCAAGTGACATCACCGCGCCTCTCTCTGACCCATCCCACATCGGTGCGCTACGACGCTGTGAGATCTTCGCGACCTGCACCCAACGGGAGCTAGAACAGGTGGCCAAAGCATGCCGTGTACGACAGTTCCCGGCGGGGGCGACGATTTTTAAGGAAGGAGACCCCGGCTGGGAATGCTTCATTTTAGAAGCTGGGTGTGTGGAGATCCTTCGAGGCACCCGCCGACTTGCCATGCTGGAGGTTGGAGACCACTTCGGGGCCATGTCGCTCATTGAGACCCCGGCACGCTCGGCCACAGCAAGAACCACGGAAGACACCCGCGTCCTCGTACTCTCCCAGCGCGAATTCAATGAACTATTGCGCCGAGACGCTCAATTGGCCACCCGCGTCATGCTTCGCCTGTCCGCGGACCTCGCACGAATGCTCCGCGCAACGACCAAACTCGCGACCGATCAAGACGACTAAAATCCCCTTCAATCACCGCTCAGCGCGTTAGAGAGGCGTCGATCCCTTTTTTGAAGGAGCCTGTGTGAGCACCGAGTCAACGGATATTGACCTCGACGAGATCGCCGAGAGTCTGTCAAAAGACGCCCCTGCGACAAACCGGTGGAGACTCGCCATCGTCGGTGCTGCATTGATGACTATCGCGACCATTCTGCCTTGGTACGCACTCGCCTCCCGCACCAACTCCAACTCTACGAGCGTCGACCCCACGGGGTATACCGCCCTGATTCATGTCATGGGCTACGACATCCCGCTCGGCTGGGTCGCCAGCTTAATCGCAATCGGTGCACTCGGACTGACCATCGCCTGCTTCCAACAGAAGCGCCAAGGTGGTTCCGTAGAAGCTTGGATTGGTCCCACAATCATCGCTGGCTACTTGGCCGCAGCCCTCTCCATCTATGCCTTTGTGATTCTCCCACTTGGCCAAGGCAATATGGGCATGAACAATGCCGATACAAATGCGGATATCTCCAGCCAACTCGGCGTGGTGCTCTACACCACCGGAGCAGCACTCTACATTTGCGCACTGCGGGGCTTTCCTTCCTGGCTCAGAGACCTCATTACCGCCTGGGGACCCGCCATTTTGATTGTGCTCACCATCCGCAACACTTTGGCTGAACCCTTCAAGATTCCCTCCGGTTCCATGGTGCCCACACTAGAAGTGGGCGACCACATTCTTGTCTCCAAGATGAGCTATGGACTGAAAATACCATTCACCAATGTCCAACTCTTCAAGTTTGGAGAACCTCAAATCGGGGATGTGATTGTCTTTCGGTATCCGGTAGAGCCCGGCAAAGACTACATCAAGCGCATCGTGGCTGGCCCAGGGGATCTGGTGGAGCTCAAGGAAAACGAACTCTTCGTTAAGAGCAGAAAAAGCACCGACTGGAAACGCTACGATCAGGCTGATGCGGGTATCCATGGCTTTCTTGACCAACACTGTGGCTATGATCCAACAACAGAAGAGCGCAGTCCTGTCGAACTCGAAAAGAAGACCGAGACGACCGGCACCACAAAGCACAGTATTCTCATCGGCAACAAAAACGGCAGAAACAGCGCCATCGACTTCTCCGTGAACCGGAGAAAAATCGAAGTGCCCTCTGGCCATTATTTTGTGATGGGCGACAACCGACACCACAGCCAAGATTCGAGGTGGTGGGGCTTTGTACCGCGAGAAAACATCAAGGGAAAGGCCAAATGGATCTGGTTTTCTTACAATAAATGCGAGGGCAGCATTCCTATTTTCGGTTCCCTTCGAACCGGTAGGATTGGCAAGAGCATCCCGTAGTCAAACCGCTGCCAGCTTGTCGAGCAGCTCGTCCAACATACGAAGACTCAAACCCCAAATCCGGCACCCCTCCAGTTCAATGCAGTCCAACTGAACAGGCATGCCCCGCCACTGGTACTCAAATTGACCGCGACCTTCTCTGCTCAGCAGTGTCTCGAGAGGAAAGAAATACACCTCCGCAACCTCGTCGTTGGGAGTGAGTTCAACAGACTGTGGAAGTACAAAAACAAAGGGCTCCACAACCATCCGATGGCCACTGACCCGCTGAGGTACCTCCACAGAGGCGAGACGCCCCACACATTCTGACGGATGGAGTTGGAGCCCCACCTCTTCTACCGTCTCTCGCATGGCAGTATGCAGGCCATCCGCGTCGCCCGGATCCATTCTTCCACCCGGGAAAGCCATATGACCCGACCAAGGATCATCGGGATGTTCACTACGACGGATCATGCAAAGGCTCAGACCGGCAGGACCAGGTAAAAAAACCAAGGCCACCGCTGCAACACGCGTCTCAGCATCTGTCGCCGGAACATTCAATTCCAGCGACAGCGCCTTTTTCAAGCGCTCTTTCTCATCCATAGCCAAGTTGCTTCAACTCACAGTCCAAGGCTGCACCCAGCAGGACCATATAGGACGCAAGATAACAGTATGCGGCGAGACCCATTGCAGATCCCAGGGAGCCGTATGTGGCGCCCAAATCCGCAATATTTTGTATGTAGAAGCCGAACAGATAGCTCACAGCCACCACACCCACTGCCGCCGTACTCGTGCCCCACGTGATCCACCCTCGACCCACACGACGCTCCGCACCCAGTCGATACACCAACCAGATCAAAGAGTGCAGCACAAAGAGCAAAATAGGCCACCGCAACCAAACAAGCCGTGTGTCTCCAAAAGTAAGACCATCCTTGTCAAACCACGCCCGAATCACAGGTTCAATGCTCAACAACAACACACTCAGCGCAGTGCCCGCGATGCTTGCCGCCGTAATCAACAGAACGCGAACCTTGCGCTGGCTCCAGGGGCGCGGGTCACGCAAACCCCACGCAGCATTTACCCCTCCGCAAATCGAATCCACGGCCCGAGCCGCCAGATAAAAACCCAGCACACTACTGAAGAGAACGCTACTCGCTGCAGGATTAGCAATGCGCTGTGCTTCCTGCGCAAGAGGCTCCGCAATCTTGATGGGTAGTCCCATTGCAAGCAACGATTCACTCGGATTGCTAATGTCCCAAACTGAGATCTGGCTCAGCACTCCAACCATCAAAAGAATCGCCGGAAAGGTCGCAAAAAGCAGAAAATACGCAATCTGTGCGGCACGCCCCGAAAGCTCTTGGCGGCGAGATCTTCGCCACAGCCGAGGCAACAAGGTTTTCATGATGAAATTCATTGGGGAATGACCTTCATCGGCTTGATATCCCAGCTGCCGTCTTTATTCTGCGTCATCTGTGTCGAGAAAGTCGATTGGTTGATCCGGAGGTAAACGGTCTCTACCTCTCCCACGTCTCCACAGTGGAAAGTCCCATCCTCGGGTCGAATAAAGCAGTCGGCACTCTGACCCGCAGACTGGACCCTCAGGCTCAACACACCCTGCACCTTGTCCACGACACCCACGACACGACCAGAAAAACCAGCCCCAGCCGCATCTTGAAAGGTCTTCTTGGGCGCTGCTTGTCCCTTAGGTTTCTTGTCGTAGAGTCGGTACACCCGCACACCGGTACCATCCTCGAAGTCCTTGTACTTCTGCCCTGGCTCAACCTCGACCGCATAGGGTGACAACACCTTGTCGATCTGTGACAACTCTTGTGGACGATATCGCGCCACGTCGACTGCGACGTACTTCAACCCCGCACCCTTCAACCAGGCCATATCGGCGGCGTAGGACTCCGATTCGGCAAAGCGCCATGGATCTTCAAAATCATTCTTCCCATCGAAATAGCCCAGCTTTCCACGGGCCAAGTCGGTGAGGTTCTTCTCCAAGTTCACATCTGTAGAACGATTCACCAACGTGACCAGACTTGGAGCATACCAAGAGGCTTTTTCGTATTGCGTCTGGAGCCATACTTGATCCGAAGAGGCGATATGGGAGCGTTCAGATTGACAAGGAAAGAGCTTGTCCATTGCCCCCAACTGGGCGAACACCGGTAGACACTCGCGCCGATTCTCAGAAGGAGCCGCATTGGGATCTTTGTTGTTGCCCGACTCTTGGGGCAACTGTTGCGGAACCAGCAAGACCGCTGCATCCGCGCCATCCTTGGCGATCCAAGCAGCAAACTCAGGTCGTTCAGGCAGAGGTGTCAGGGGGTAGGCTTGGCCAAGCCCTCCTGCCACTGCACCCCACCACGCCAAATAGGCACCCAGTAAAACACCGAGGCCCAACTCCACTTTCGGCCAACGCAGCAAATGCGCGAAACCTAGACCCGCCGCCACTGAAAAACAAAGCGAAACCCCGACCATGTAGCGCCGTGGAAAACGTACGACCTCTCCAATAGGACTGTCATACCAGGGCCGCATGACCCCGGAATGAATCGACAACAACAAATACAAGCCACCCAATGCGATCACCCAACTCGCATTGCTCAAGGGATTGTGTTTGGAGCGAACAAGTCCCGCAAACCCGAAAAGCAAGAAGACCACCCAATGCGCCATTGGAGGGGCATAAATATCACCGACAATCCAGCCCTTTCCACCCGGGTGATGTGCCAGAAACCACAAGCC
>Ga0163179_10000689_pt1 | contig 24001 bp, 20 predicted proteins | sample AtlANTMetagenome_FD_109643 | JGI IMG/M metagenome (GOLD analysis project Ga0163179, IMG submission 109643) | Marine eukaryotic phytoplankton communities from the Atlantic Ocean - Atlantic ANT 2 Metagenome | ecosystem: Environmental > Aquatic > Marine > Oceanic | place: North Atlantic Ocean...
CCAGTCAAATATTGACCCGTAAACAATAATAAAGGTCATTCCATATGCGGCTAATATAAAATGTAATAAGTCCACGCATACCTCTTTCTTTCTTTTAGGTAATTCTCGTTCTTGTCGTTGCCATAAGCTTCTAATTCAAATGGGTTCTTGTAATAAGCCTCTGAGCCGCTGCGATACCACACAAGACCATACAGCCAAAATGCAGCGTAAAGTGCCCATTGCACAACAAACCCTAGCTCCAGTTGCTGCTGAAAGTGAATTGTTTCGTGGCGCTCAGTCTCTTCGTCCATTTCACCTCGGCACCAAACCCACCATCCAAAGCTAATAGCCCAGATGTTGATTGGGGAAACATAAGAAAGCCACACAGGTACTTTGCTGTTGTTTATAAAAAAAGGTTTCCAATGTTTCATTAGTATGTATATCTTCCGTAGTGATATGGAGAGAACATGCCATGCTTCTTGATAGAGCCCTTCTCCTCGCCGTGTGGTACTTCACCAAGCTCTGTGGAGTTCTCAGCTTCGGGTGTGGTGAATGCATCATCAAACATATCGTCATGAGCCTCCAGTGCTTCCATAGCTGGTCGTTCTGAATCCATCCACTGGCTAATTTGATAAAGAGACATCTTGATAGCGTCTAGTTCTTTTGATTCATGAATTTTTCCTTCAAGTGATCCGTATACATTTCCACCCTGAATAGAATCATATTCGATGATCCCAGCTTTTCTAAGGTGTTCCATAAGTCTAGATTCAGCACCATATACAACCTCTGACATTAAGTCCTTGGCGAATGCAACAACTTTTTTCTCTGCGTCCATGACAACAATGTCAATATCTTTGTGATCAAAAATCATAATATCTCCGTTCAATGCACGCCGTGCTTGGACATTAAAAATAACTTTTTCTACATTTGGATCAACCACTTCAATTCTAATCAAATTAGGATCTTCTGGAGGGTTGACACTAACTGTGATATTGCTCGGTTCAGGTGCTGCTACAGCAGCGGGAGCAACAACATTAATCTTGGGCATTTCTAGTCACCTCCGACAGTAAGTCCTGAATATAAAAGGTGTCTTTTACCATAGTTTCGTCTATTTTTCTACTAGAAAAACCATCTAACTTGTCAAGAATTTTATTAAATTTTTGATTGTAATCGTCAGAAAACGTGGAATTTACTAGTAAAGTATTTATTTTTTGCTTTAATCTACCGACCTCTTCGTTCATGTACACCTTTAAGGACAAACCATTGTCTGAAAAAGAGGTAATATAATTGGTCAACAGAAGCCTTTGTTCATCTCTCAGAGAGTGTTTGTACGACTCATTAAACTTCTCTACGAACGTATTGTAGGTCAAGTTATCAATGTGTTTTAAATCTTTAGTTACGGCAGTCTCAGTAGAAACCAATTGCATCATCCTATCTTCTGAGATGATTCTTGATTTAGCTTTTAACTTACCGGACTGAAAGTACGAACCAACTGTGGCAATGTCACGGTAGTTATCAACAAAACAAGAAAAAACTTTTGGATCTAAGTGCTCATTGATTTGTTTAATGAGGCTGGTTTGTTCGTTAAATATAACCTTGCGATCAAGGTCCTCCCAGTCCTTCTTTACTTCGGAGATAAATCTTTTCGCCTTTGCAGAATCTTGACATTTGGTCTCCATCAACTGCTTGTACAGTTCTAGGTCTTGTCCTAAAATAGAACTATTGTTAAAGTTCTCTTTAATGATGGACAGCACCTTGGCTTTCTTACTTTCATCTTTACGAACAATGGATTTTGTCAATTCCTTGATTAAACATTCGTAAAGAAAAGCGGTATTTCTTTTCTTATTATGCTTCATGTTTATCTTCCTTATTAAATAATGAGCCAATTAAAATATCGACTTCAGCGTTTGCATTAAATAGTTTCTGTTCTTCGAAATCTTCAAATGAGTTCGATTCTTCAAGTTTTCCATAGGAAAGCGGATCGATCTTAGGCGAGTATGTGCCCGCTAGAGCCATTGCTGGATTGCGGCTTCTCGAGTTTTGACCATAGTCTCCAACCTTCTTGTGGAATTGTGAATGGCGCTTTTTCCTTGCCGGGCTCCCTGCACCTTTCTTCATGTCGTATGAGCCTCTTGTATAAGAAGGGGTGGCGTCGTCATCTCTTTTAGCAGGTGGAGTCGCGAGAAGTACTTGGTCATCACCTCCTTGGTCGCCCCCAGCGGCTTTATCGCCACCAGTCGGCGTCTCGCCCTCCTTGCCGGGAGCGTCGTCGCCACCCAAATCTAAACCACCAGCGTCACCCTCGTCGGCTCCAAGGTCTGCAAGACCTCCAGCCAGCCCGCCGCCTCCATCAGGGCCTTTGGCTCCTTCGCCACCAGCGGCAGCGGCTTCGAGCTTAGCCATGAACTTCTTATCAAAGAACATTTCTCTTTGATTACGCAAGTACTCGTCTTCTGACAGGCCAAACAAATGCTCTGCCACCCAGCGTTTACTAAAGAAGCCTTCAGTTGCATTACCGGCAACAGAGAATTTTTTATCCCACTGTTCAAGTTCTTGTAATTCTGCGATTTTTGATGGATTGTTTAAAAATAATTTAAAAGATAAAAGATCATCATTTCTGTATCCGAGAGTAAACAGGTGAATGATACCAATTTTTTCCAACTCTGAGACAATGACCCTTTGTAATCTCTGGATTGTTCTTGCAAAGCGAATATCTTTTTGTGCAAGAGTGGTTTTATCTTCTGTTGCGCCCTCTCCCATTGTCAAGTAAGATTGTGGCACCTTAAGAGCAGCAAACAGCTTGTCCCTTAAGTACTTTACATCTTCGATAGTGGCAGTCATTGCGCCACCGGGGAGATTGACGATATCTGTGTTAGACGTTCCACGAATAGGAATATAATAATCCTCTTCAATCGAAAGCGGGTTGTATCTAAGATCAACCTTACCAGTCGTGGGGTCTGTAATTTGATGACGCTTCATTTGCGTCATAACTTTTTGCATGTATTGTTCAACATCTTGTGGAGCGATTGAGCCAACATCAATTTTGAAAACTCGTCTCTCGGGTGCTCTAACAATACGGTATGCCATCATAGCATCCTCAAGCAAAATAAGTTGCCTATAAATGCGTCTAGATGCCTCCAGAACGCTCGTACCGTATGGAGCGTGCTTATCCCCTCCGAGGATCCGAAAGTGCGCCATTTGCCAATTCTCGAGCGTTAAACCACCACTGTTCCATTGGTACTGAACGTAGTTAGGGTTGGTGGGGTCTTGGCCCTCTAGTCTTTCGATCTCTTGTGAGGGCAGGCCGATTGCGTTTCTAATGCCTTTGTCCTCATCAATATCGAGATACAGGAACAAGTCTCCATACTTACACATCGTCCTACTCCATCCAAATAAGTTATGCTCAATGTTCAATACGTTGTGGTATAGGTTGTGTAGTACATGTTTAATTTCTTCATTTGGGCATCTAATCTTTAGCATGGGGTTGATGCTTGAGTGAGTTGTCATTTCGTCTGCATAGATGTCTAGAGACGATGCAATCTCAGGAACATATTCCATTTCCTCAAAGTCAACATATCTGTCGGTTCTATTGCGGTTTCCAACCATGTTCAACGCAAGATTGTTCATAGGGTTGTATTCAGCTTTCTTAAACTGTCTGCCGCTAGCTGACTTGAATGACTTAGCATATACATCTAAGTGCCGGCGTCTTAGTTGACGACCGGTTTGGGTTCTTCTTTGTGTAATCGGACCAGAGAACAACCTTGTCAGTGACTTAAACAAATCTGACTGTGGGTTGTATGGTTGATTAGCGTTATAATATCTTTTTCTTCTTGGTGGTGCCATTTGATCTATCCTTTAAAAATCCACATATGGGGTTCTAATTTACTCTTTTCTTCTTCCAATCTTTCTTTGTAGCTTGTTTTTTCTTTGTATTCATTCATACCCTTTATACTTGTATTTAGTTTCTTTGTAGAGCAATACATGGAATTTAACATAGCTTTTTGGTATTCTACTTGCTTCTCGTTCACTTCTAGTGCTGTATCTCTTACCCAGCATGCAATAGCTAAGGACATAATAAGGTCATCGTTGTAAGAGCGCATTGCTTGAGGTTTGCCATTTTTCCAAATAAATGTTTTCATTTCATGGAACAAGCGAGAAGAATGCAATGTGACAACTTTGTTTCTTATGTACTCTTCCAGCTTTGCGACAATCAGGGGCCTAGTCTTGGTAGAGGTAGTAAAGCCGGGGATTGCCCTATCGTTAACTTCTCCTTGGTTTGCTTCAATGAATTCGTGACTAGATTTCATTGAGTAATAAAGATTGGGATATCCAAGATTAATTAGTTTTTCCAAGACGGAAATGCCTATTCCATTGTTCTCTACAACTAAGAGGCATTTTCCATACTCTATACCAGCATCATACAGTATTTTTGCAAACATGTCAAGTGTTGGTTTGCCCTGATATTCGGCAACAACTTCCATTGTTGAAAGTTTAATAACATGAAACACAGAAGAATCAGTGCCATCACCTCGGGCGACATCACCAACCAGCAAGTATTGTTCTCCTTCAATATGCTTTTCCCATATCCAGAAGTTTCTATCCCAGCCTGTTCTATATTGTGGTTCTAGTATATTCTCGTTAACCCACCCAATGTCATCGGGATGAATAACGGTATCCCCAGAAGTATTAAAGTTACACTGCAACTCTTGTGCAATTTGTCTCTGAGACATGTTCTTGGTTTCTTTTTCAAACCAAGCCTGATCCCTTTCTGGGTGTGCATCCCAAGGTAAGTTGGAAGTCTTGAATTCGTTGTCACCTTCAAGGGCACCAATGTATGTTTTGTGGAACCAGTTTCCAACGCCGTTAGGGGTGCTCAGAGCGATACAGCGACCTCCTGTTGACAGAGTGGGGTAGAGACCCGTCCAAAGCTCATCAAGGCCGTCAATGTGCGCTGCCTCGTCGATAACAAGCAGTGACAATGCCTCCGAACGACCGGCATCACCTGACGTTGAAGCAGCCTTGATTGTTGATCCGTTTGATAACTCGAAAGATGTTCTATTGTCCACACTAACTGTTGAGACCTTCATCCAATCTGGAAGGTTCTTCATGATGCTTTTTACTTTCTTTACAAGGTTGCCAGCAGTGCTGAACTTGGTAGCAATAACAAGAATGTTCTTCTCTTTGTGAAAGAGCATGAACCAAACACAATAAGCAGCAGAGATCGTTGAGATCCCAAGCTGCCTTGCTTTCAGAATAACATTAAAGCGGTAATCGTTAAAATCTTCTAACAGATCATCCTGATACGGGTAAGTGTTAAAGGTTATCAGCCCCTTCATTGGATGAGATATCCGACAATAATTATTTATAAAGTACACCGGGTCTTTTCCAGACCGCACGATTTCTGTTACTATCTCTTTCTTCGATAATTGATACGCCATGCCATCCTATTTGATTAAGCCCTTAGAGCGACCAATCCATTCTTTAATAACGTTATCTTCTTTCTTTTCGGATGGTGCAAGAATTGGGTCCATTTCTAAGCCACTTACCTTAAAGTGCTGTTTGGCTTGTACGAAGCTGCGAACACGGGAGGCACTTTGAACCATCACGTCTACTTCGCCTTGTTTCTTCAGAGACACAGATTTTTTAGTAACCTTTTTATATTCTTTTTGGAGGAAGTTTTTGATGTCATTAATAGTGGCTTCCATTTCTTGCTCAAAACCACCAGCATAAACCTCTTTAAGCTTAATGTCTGATTGGTAAGAGATACACATTGTATCACCGGAGAAGTTAACCTTAAAGCCATCAATGACACGGCTATCCATAATTGCACAACCTTCTTCTCTTCGAAGGCCTACTTTTCTTTCTTCACCATCGTGAGAAAATCTTTTATCGTGTGCGCCATCGTAAGCGTTGGCGGCGGCTTGTGCAAGTCCTTGCACGATTTCTAACATGTTCGAACTACTCATTTATTTGGTCTCCATCCTGTTCTCCATCTGTCTACGCGATCTTCAACCCATTGTATGTAGCACTTCTCGCAGCATTGAAATTTTGTCATGTAGACATCATCACGATAACTAAATGAGTATGTGTTGCAAACAGGGCAAGAACGTTTAGATTCTCTACTAAATAGTTTTTTATCCATTAAAACGCCATCCACATCGACTTTATCTTCAGAGTCTGTAGATTGGCGTTTTTCATAAAGAACCTTGAGATCTTCAACGTACTGCGCTTCTTTCTCATCATTCCAGTTTTTTTTAGGATTTTGTACTGCCTCTTCGCCATACTTCTCTGCTATGGCTTTCTCTAATTTAACAACATAGTTAGCGTCTTTTTTACTCATCTATCCTCCGACTGTGTTTAGTTAACCGCTTGTGCGATGGCGATGGTGGAGCCAGTGCCTATAACAAAACCAGTTGCGAGCCATACTCCCCAGTGGATAGGCTTCTTGGCTTTCTCTAATTTTTGGATTCTTTCTTTTTGATTGGCCAGCGTAGCTTCTAGATTATCAATGTGGAACTGGTATTCAGATGCCTGAAGTTCAAACTCTTGTTGCTTCTTGGCTTCCATAAGACCCACTTGGTAATCAATCTCAACAGGACAAGCAATACCAACTTTAGCAGCATCACTTAAAAGGTTCAGAGCATCGTAGTCCAATAGATACCCAGCAAATGGTGCTGGTTCGTTTAGTTGAAGCTCTGTGTAAACTGGCTCTTCGGCCACAGCTACTGACATTAATAGTAATAACATTTTCATAATTTTTTAATTCCCAAGTCCTCTAGTACATCTTCTGATGACATGTCGTCTACCTTAGATGTTTCCTTGTCTCTCTTTTCTTTTAAAGCCTCAGTCTTTTTGTGATAAGCTTTAACTGTCTTTTCATTGCGCTCTGTCTTTTTAGCTGCATTTGATTCGATTGCTTCTTTATCTTTTAGGTACTGATCCCGTGCTGCTTGTGCAGCAATAAGAAGGTTTTTACCTTGACCACGACCCATGCAATACAGCACAAGCCCAGCAGTACCTAATGCAATCCACTTCCAGTGTGCTTTGCACCAAGCCCATATCTTTTTGGCATCTACTACCAACTTCAAAAGGGTCATCCGTGTCTCCACGCCTTTGCGAAGTCTACAACCGTTTGGCCACCGATATAACACATGGCAATCATTCCCCACGTTTCAGGGTCAAGAGCAGTCCATGCCATAAGCACAGTAGCCGTAATAAACACCAATAGCTTTCTGGAGACCATCTTTTCTTGAATCGCATCGAGCACTCCCTTACGGGGATCATCAAGATGCAGAGCCTCTTTTATATCTTCAATAATATCTTGTTTTTCATCGTCACTCATTTTATACTCACCTTTGCATAGCCACCTATCTTTTCAATATCAATGGTTGTATCAACGCAATCCTTCAAAACATCAAGGTGGGAGATTAACAGAACCGTCTTAAACTTTGTCTTGATCATTTCCAACAGTCGGGTGAACCCTTCCATGTGTTCTTGATCTAGCGCAGTTGCTGGTTCGTCAAGTATAAATAGTTCCGATTTAGGTAAATTCGTTATTGAAATTAGAGCCAAGCGAATGGCCATTGCCGCAATCGTTTTCTCTGCACCAGAGCCCATTGAAAGCGGACGTGGTTCAAAACGAGGGTGCTTGATAAAGATCTCAAGCTTCTTATCGTTGTTTTCGAACAGGACCTCAAAGTCAACAATGTTGGCGAGAATCTTCGCCACTTCTTCATTGATTAGGGGCAAGCGTTGCTTGATTACTTCGTAAGCAATACCGTTGGGGTGCATACACCGCATGTACAGTTCACTAGTCTTCCACTGCTTCTCGAGCGCTTCGTGCTCTTTTTGCTCTTGGACGTATCTTTCAATCGAAGTCTGAGTCGAGCCCTTCTCAATTAGAAGTTCTTGCATTTGTTCGCTGCAAGTGTCAAGGCTGGTTTGTGCTTTTTGTATTGCCTTCTCCATTGCAGTTTTCTCTCTCATAAGGGTCGAGAGGTTTTCAATAATTTCTTTGTTATCTTCGTATTGCTTTGCCTTTGTTTCAAGACTGGCTAATTCGTTCTCTAAAAGATTTACCTTAGTGTTTGCCCCTTGAATTGATAGGGCTCTCATTTCGTTTTCTCTATTAAGAGTAGCACACAGATCAAACGTCTTCTTACGACTGTTTAAAATCTCAGCAGCCTCTTCGACATTGAGTTCTTCTGCTTTTATTCTAAAACTATCAGTTGTCCTGTGTAGCTCTTTGAGTGTTTCCGTGCATGATGGTAAGCTCTTAGACGCTGTTCGTGCCTCTTTGACAAACTTGTTACCAGTGCAGTACTTGCAGTTGGGATCATACTCATGATTGTCGAGCATCTTAATTTTCTTTTGCAATCTCTTTTGTTCTGTCTCTTGCTTGTTGATCTCAGCTTCATAGCTTCTAATCTGCTCCAAAAGCCCAGCATGAGCATCTATTCTATATTGGTAGTTCTCTTCTTCAGACGGCCTAGTGGTACTAAGAAAGTCCTCGGCAGACGCAAGAGAGGTATTTGCATGATCGATTTCTTCTTCCCAAGTTTTTATTTGCTCCAATAACATCTGTCGCTTCCCGCGCTTTGTTGAGATATGATCATTAACTTGATCGATATCAATGATGTCTGCTGGCAAAGAAGAGATATCACTTTCAAGAGTTGTGAGTTCTACGTTCAACCTGTCTTTCTTCTTCTCAAATGTTTCACACTTTGTTTTAAGAGCAGTTATCTCTTCATCAATCTGTTCGAGCGCTTCTGTCTCATGCACGATAACGCCTGCAAGATCTTTCTGTTTATATCTTTTAATAAGCACAGCAGTGTCGGCTGACTCTTTCTTTGCTAACTTAAACTTTTGATCAAAAAGATCAAGGTCCAAAAACTTGGCAAGGATCTCTTTGCGCTTAGTAGAGCCCTCTCTAATGAAAGACAGGGAGTCCAGCTGTGAGGCCATAGAGGTGATCATAAAGTCCTCAATAGAGCCAAGTGTACGCCTGATATTCTGATCGGTCTCATTTCTAGTATCACCATTCATGCTCTCGTCAAGAGTGATGTTGTGGAAGTCTAGATCCGTCTTTGCTTCGAGAGTTTCTTTTCCTCGGAGCTTCTTGGTATATTTATTAAGATTGCGAATAATCCTGTAATCCTGTTGGCCAGCCGAGACAACCATATTGATGCTTGCACTTTCTTTATTCTGATTGACCAGATGAACGTTCTTGCGCTCCTCCTTACTCGTAGTATTAAAAAGACCAAAGAGAGCGCTGTCGATAATAGAAGATTTCCCACTATAGTTTTTACCGAAGATCCCAACCAGTCCGTCCAGTTTCTCAAAGTTGACTTCATTTTTTTCTCCGTAGTTAAAGAGATTGTCGAATCGCATACTCTTAATCTTCCAGATTATGTTTCTGTTGATTTCCTCTTTGCTTTCGGCTTCTCTATTATATTTACTATTCATATCAAGAATCTGCTGAATCTCGTCCTCAGTAAGCTCATAGTCTTTTAGATAGGACCTGACCCACTTCTCTTGAACCTTCAGGTCTCTAAGGTTTTCCATACCAGAGATCTGCTGCTTTGACTCGTTAAGAGAATCGGTGCCCTTATTAAGAAAAGAAATACTAAAAGGCGAATACTTTGTTTTAGCAATGTCTGTAGCCTTTCTAATTCTGTCAATGGGTAAGTTGGAAGACGAGACAAGTCTTAAGCGTGAGCCCTTTCTAATGTTAGCATTGGGCACGCTACCATCTTTATTAAGTATAATGGTCTCAAATGGACGTGGATTGGTAATGGCGATATGGTCAACATCCCAATCATCACGGGTACGAATGTTCCACAACAAATATCCCTTGTCTTTACTTTCGCCAAAGTTCTGCTGGACAGTGGAGCCTGCATATCGTATGCGTCCACTAGTATCCATTGCTTGGCGGGTGTGAATGTCACCTAACATAGCAAAGTCAAAATTATTAAAAATCTCAATAGTGTCCTCTCCATGTGTCATTGTCCAACCTGTATCAGTTTGACAGCCGGTAATGGCACCGTGATAGAGGGCAACGTTAATGGACTCTTTGTTACTGGGCTGTATCCAGTTCTCTCTATCGAACACAGACAGCACATTAAATACAAGACCGGGTTGTGGCTCGAACTCTCCACTATTCTTCATTAGATATAAACGCGGGTGATTCAGCGCTTCTGCAATCGGGGTGATTGCATCTTGTCGATTTGAGTTCTTTAGATTGCCATCGTGGTTGCCCAAGATAACATAAGTTGGCGCGATGTCTGCTAGGTTCTTCAAGAAGTCACCCGCCAGAGCGAAATACTCAGGACTCAGTTGAGTCTTGGTGTGTGCAATGTCACCACAATGAATGATCATGTCTGGTTGTTTTTTCTTTAGATCAGCATAAAGCTTTTTAAATACAGCTTTGTACTCATCGTGGTACTTTAAATTCCTGATATGGGTATCAGCAATATGTGCAATCTTATACATAGAATCCTCCGTAAGTATAGTTAAAGATAATATAACACGTTTGGTGTCGTTTGTCAAATGGCGTTGAGTAACTTCTTAAAGAAAAAGAAGTCAGAATCGACTAGCTCAGCGGCATCTTTCAATTTTTTAAAATGTTCTGTAGTGATGGAGCCAACATCCTCTATAAGGGAAGTGTCCACCTTAAAAATCTCCATGTCGTATTTCAACATAGATTGAATCATATAGTTGCATTTCTTCTTAGCATCGGCGTCCAAGGCCATGTACACTTGCGCATCATTGATAGCTAAAGCTTGAAACAGCTTTGATTCGGTTCTTAGAGTGGAGCCCAAGATAGGTATTGAGTTCTCCCCTGCAACGATTGCATCAAAGACTCCTTCGACTATGGTAATCGGTTCAGCCCAATCTATCATAAGCTCATTAAAGATAATGTTTCTGCCACACGGTGGGTTTAAATATTTTCGTTTATGCCCAACAAAAGATCGAGCAATAAAGTAATTGCAATCCCCGTTGTTGTTAAATGATGGAATGATAATTCTACCTGAATATCTCCCTTCATTGCAATAGCCGATCTTCCAAAGCTGTATCTCACGCTTTGTAATACCTCTTGATTTCAGATAGGCTAATGGCCTCTGAGAAGTAGCAGGTAATCTTTTGTTACAGAGTGAGATAAACTCTTTTGGCAGTTCCACTGTTTGCTGCACTTCTTCTTCATTGATCTCTTTGAATAGGTCATCAAACTCTGTTAGATCGAGTCGGCCTTGCAGTTCAAGATACTTTTGGCGCTGTTCGTAATTGCCAAACTTCCTGACCATCCTAAAGATGTTCTTACCTCTTGTGTCACATACCCAACATTTAAAGGCATTAAGTACAAAGTTTACTGACATCTTCTTTTTATGGTGGCCACAATATGGGCAGTGATAAAGATGTTCATTACCAACCCTTCTGTAACTTCCCAAGATGTCAGTTACAATTTTTAACTTTTCTTCCATTCGCCCTCCGAACAAAATTAATATAACCCAGCAAGATTAGCTTGTCAAGTGTTTTCTTGATTTAACAGCTCAATCCCGGCTCTTGCTACAACCACGGCATCAGCCATATCATAGGTTGTAGGCTTAGGATTGCCGTGTCTTGTCATTTCATACGAAAAACTACCTTTGTAGTTTTCTTCAACCCACGCCAGCACAACCGGCTTAGCTTTCTCTCCCCTCCGCACTTTGATCCCGACAAGGCCTCGGGCTTTGTTTGCTTGTATAAGTGTCGGGCTATTCCGATATATACAATACAAACCATAGCAGCACATCCCATTAAATCGCTGAAGCTTCGACATTGTGACTGCTGTTGTTTTGCCTCCTGAAAATGCGATGAATGGCTGTTCGACGAATACATGTTTGATCCTCCAAGTAGTATTTAAAGTCTGGATCTCTTTGCTTAAGAAATCTGCTCTTTCTTCTAAACTTACGTCTGATTTAAATTTTATAGCGTCATAAGACATAAGGTTTTTGTCTTCGTCTAAAACCGCTATTCCAATCACAGACGTGCTGATATCTAAACCTAATATCATTTTTCACCTCTATCACATTATAACACACTCTTATCGTTTTGTCAAGTGTTTTGTGAAAAAATTATTTAGGTGTAGCTTTAATAGTAATTGATTTGTTGAACACACTTGTGCCGTCTACTTGGTAATTAAAATTGTTACTGTCCATACCAGCGTCGGTTAATATTGATTTTATTTTTTTCTCGGCCTTGGGTTCAAGAGTGTTTTGAACATTTGTGTCGTTACTCAGGGCATATTTTATATTAGCAGCTTGATCGGCGTCAAACAAATCTGTGTAGGTAAAAGTAGCAGAATATGAGCCATCTTTGTTTTTCTGCAAGTCACTATCAGTTGGTTTTTCAGCATCTACCTGCTGGGTTGTCTGATCCTGTGCAAACGAACCAGTGTCATAGTCCTGATCCTCTGGTGCAACTCCTCCAATGATAGTAGAAAGACCAAGTGCCAGAGTTTGAGCGAGACCTTCGTTAAGCTCTTCACCTTCTTCTGACGTTGCTACGGCAGGGCTATTGTCAATAGGAACCAATAGTTTTGATTCAGGATCTAAACGGTAACCAAACCTTTCTTCCCCTTCGGGCGTGAGTGCGCCTACATTTATATAATCGAACTCAGGCATAATCATTGCTTTTTGTCCACAGTTCTGTTTACCACTCTGGTAGAAACAGCATATTTGTCCCACAACCTCAGTAAATAAAATGGGGATACACTCCTGTGGAATAGTCTTTGCATGTGCATTGTATGATGCAATCTCTCCTTGCAGTTTAAAGCCCCTTCCTTTGGCTATGTGGCCTTCCCAATCGTGCCACGCACGGAACATCGTGTTCCATATCAAACCCTGCTCACCGGTCCACACAGGGTGCTCAGCGTCCGATGTGGATACATACATGACGCCTTCATCTTTTACTCTCTGTCTCATCTCTTTGCCAGACTTGTAAGGGTGCTCTGGTACAAATTTTATTTCTATCTTGCTTGACATGCGGCCAAACATACCTTCAAGCCAATGACCAAGCTTTTCGTAAAGGGGTTCGACGGAAGCATCATAATCTGGAGCGGTGCGATAAGCCTCAGCAACAAGCTCGGAATACTTCCACCAGCCCATCTTGCCTTTCTTGAGTGCCAACTTTTCCTCAAGCTGTTCTTCTTCAAGATAACGTCTCCAATTTTCAAATATTAATTTCATGTTATTGCCTCTTACTAAATATCAAGCTTAAGTTTAAAAGTATATTGTCTGCTTTCAGTTTTTCTAACAGGAACAGCAACCTTAGCTACACCAATTAAATTTTTCTTCTCATCGTACAGAGCCACCTTTGTAATGTAAGTTTCTTTCTGGAACTGCGGCACTTGATCGGTCAAGGGGGTGTGCGTGATGTTCTTGATCGGAATCTCTGGTTCAATGTACTGAAATGAACTGGACTTAAAAGCTGTAAGGTTTGGATGGCTAACGTCTTTATAAGTTGGGTTATTAGAGTGGTTTATGTCACCTACTCGTGCATGTGCCATCATTGTCATGGTCTGTTTCTGTGTGATGCCTTGAAAGTCAATTGTAAAGCTAGACTCTAGTGCAGAAGCGGGAATACCGTTACCGCTATTTGTGGACGCTGGGCTGTTTGTATAAGCACCAAAGTAAGTCCATTTTGGATTATTATTAGCAGAACCATCGCCTTCATAATCAACTGCATCATAATTTAAAGGCCAAGCACCAGTGAGAACAAACACACCTTGCTCGTATAAAACAACACCAGCGACAGAGCCACTGTATGGTGAACCTACTGGTCCGACTTGGATCATCTCTCCGTTTTTCTTTTCGTCTTTCAATTCTCCAACTAAGGAGCCTGTAACGTAAAATCTTAAGCAAGCAGTGCCTTTTTTAATCTGTTGGCCGTAAAATATTGATGGAATACTGATTAAATTTGTATCTACAGTTTGCAAATCTCTAGAAGGATTTTTGTATTTATAATGAGGTGAAAAAATGCTATTCTCATTCAAAGAGTTTTTAATGGCTCTGAGCCTTAGACGATTCGCTGGTGTGGTTGAATCATAGTAGTGTCTTGAAATACTAGCTGAGTGGTTATAGCTGCTTGTGATAAACTGTCCGTCATAGTTAAACCAGACGTTATGTTGAGCCTCTGTATAAATCTTAAGAGAGTGGCGGTAGCCTGCTTTGAGTATTCGAGCATGCTGCTTTTGTATAGTGTGTCGGTCAATGTTTCTTTGAAATAGTGAAACATGCCCTTTGGCTGTATCATGAATGTTGGCTAAGTTACTCCCAGACATATCTGGGACATTATCAATAACTACAGCACCACTGTGTACCATGAATCGGAATTCAGGGTAAGCTTCAATGGTGTTGATAAATATATCGTCATCATGAAATTTGAATAAAGCCATTAGTAATCAAGTCGTACTCTCAAGGTAAATTCTACATCTGGAGTTTTCTTGAGAGGTTCACTTAACTTTGATACTGCCATAAGTTCATTGTTGTCGTTATACAGGCCAATTGTTGTGATATAAGAAACAGGGGTGTCTGTTGCATTAGTTTTCACTCTGATCTTACTGCCCGTTAAGTACGTTGGGTTGGTCGAGTAGTTAAATTCATTGTGATGCGCTCTACAGAAATAGATTGTAGAATTAAGTTCTGTTGTGTTGTTAAACGTAATATCTTGGATTCTGTGCCTCAGAGCGTTTGCTGCTCCTTGAATGTTCGAAGCTGTTAGCATTTGAGTAACATTGGTATATCCACCCATCTGACAATCGTGATCAAGCAGCCCAGCAGAGTGTGGACCATTAGCTCCAGCACGGGCCATACCCAATGCAGGTCCAGTAAAAACAGAAGCGCTAAGAACAGCAATACCAGCTTGATAATAAAGAAGCCCCACTGGTACTCCATTTGGGTGACTGGTAAGTTGTGAGTTCACAATAGGAGAGTTTGTTCTGTTTTGGGCGTACAAGACACCGTATTCGCCAGCAGGTGAATTAACAAAATAACCATCTGAGCCTGAATAATCGACAATACTAATCGAATCTTGGAAGGGGTTGGCAAAGGTTGAACCCACGCCGAGCTTCATTGTGAACGAGCCTTTTTTGATTTCGTCTTTTACAAGCAGTCGTGAAAAGGGAATAACAAAAACGTCTCTGTGTTTTGTTCCACCAGCAAGAATGTTGCCGTCGAGGTCAAAGTCTAAAACTTTTCCATCCTTATCGTAGCCAGCAAGAACCTGAGCCAGTTGATTATACACGTTTCTCTTCTTTGCCTTTTGAGAAAGAACTCCATTGCTTTGACCAGCAACAGCAGCATAGTTTGTGGAGTTAGAACCAACTCCAACCGTGATATCAAAAATATGGTTTGCAGAGGAACTTAGATATGGATAATCATAAACTGTTTGGAACATTCCGTGAGAATGATTTTTAACGTTGGGTTCAGCCCCAAATGTACCATATTGTCCATATGTACCAGACATAATTGTACCAGTAATAGGGATTGCTTCGTGTAGAAGAGTCCTTGTTGAGACGATATCGTTCTCGCCCAATGTTTTAAATGCGCCACCTGTAGCCATAATTTATCCTATCCTTTTATTAATTTAACTTATTTTGGTTTTGAATTTGACAAACCTTACGGGAATGTCTCTTGAATATCCAGTCTTAACACCAGTGACACGAACCATGGAGTCGATATAATACACCTCAGTGTTTCCACCACCACGGTTTGTCATTTGCTTAGTACCGCCTAATCTTGTAAACAAGAATGCACTAGTGTTTAGCTCAACTGAAGAAGCAATCTTGAAGTTAAGCTTGGTACCTCTGGGGCCGGCAATAACTTGCCTTACAGAGTTGGCCCTGCTTGTAATTGGAGTTACCGCGCCGTCACCGAGATCAACCGTATAGTAAGCAATGTCATCATCGTCAATATAGTCGAGCGCAATAGAGCCACCGTTTTGAGTGACAATCTGTCCAAGTCTATTATCAACTTGAATTGTGTAAGAAGTCTCTGATAACTCTTCTGGAAGCTGTTGTCTGACTGAAATTTGTGTTGTGTCGAGACCTTGATCTAATCTAATGGAGGACCCACCTTCGAGTGTTTCACCGTTTATAACACCAAGAACTGGTTGTCCGTTTGAATCTACGCCAATACCAGCTGTCTCCTTGCCACCATCGTCATCTTCTGTTTTGGCATCAACTGCGACAATAAAAGCGTTGTCAGCGTGCATTTGGTGCTCTTTGTTGTAACTTTCGTTTAGTTTAATAACTGGCAAAAAGAGTAGATCAAAAGACTCATAAGTAACAAGTTTTGTTTTCATCGAGACAGCATTATCAGTAAATGCTTCCAAAACCGGTGTTTGTAAAATTTGCAGATCATAATAAGCGCTACCACTTGAGTGAGTTGAGTCATACAAGCTGTAGTCGATTTCGGTATCGCCCAGTGCGAATTTAGTGATTTGAAACGACCCATCTCCTCTGGAAAGGACTTGCCTCCCATGATCAGTCAGTACCGCGTCGAGAATAATATCTCCACTATTATCAAGAAATCCCATTTTTTATTGTCTCCTAGTTGTTATAATTAGATATTTATTTAGAATTTTCCATGGTTTTCTTTTTTATAAGATTTACCATTATGTTTACATCAAGTTTTTTTCCTGTTGTCGTTGATGTAATCCTGAATTTGAATTTTTTGCCCCAGATTGGCCGCTGTGCTATGCCTAGTGTTAACTTATTTATGGCTGTACCCCTGAGAGTGTCGAGTTGGTTGCCCTCTTCATCAAGCATTCCATTTGCATCCCCTTCAAATATAGTATGTCGGGATGCAGGAACTGCCTGCATTAATCTCATGAATCTCCTTGTGGTTTGGCTGGTTTCTTCACTTAGAAACCCAACCATTTTTGCAGAAAGAAAAGTCTCATCCGCATCTTTAGTTAACTCTACTTCATAAATAGGTGTTGGATTAGATACTAAACCATGAAAGTTAACACTTCTAAATACATAGTAGTATTTTTTGAAGGGTACAACAAAGTCCTTATGAGATGCACCCGTTGAGGGGAAAGCATTTCTTACCTCTGTTAGCTTATAATTAGCAAGCTCTAAAAAACTTTTGGGTTGAAAATCGGTTCTATAAATTTCATACAAAGCTCTTTCATTGTTGTACACAAATCTATCTCTTTCTTCAAGCCTATCGTATTCTTTTCTTAAAATTTCTTGCTCTGCTTCTATTGGGTTTATGACCTCTAGAGGTTGATTATTAGAGTTGAGCGTTAAGTTTAAATAAATTCTCAAGTAATCATCAGCATTCTTTTCATTAACAAATTTCACAGTCGGAACTGGCTGTGGTGGTTGAATCACTCTACATATATCGGTGTATATATTTGGAATCTCGATTAGTTTAAACGACGGCGTCATTTCAAAATTGACCCTTACCTTGTTACCTACAGGGGGAGCACTAGTAGATTTGTAATTACAGCCATAAGCTAAGACATAGGCTGACACAGTGTATCTGTATTTAACACCATATTTGATCTGGGTATCGATTAAGTCAACAAAGCCATCGTCAGCAGGGACCCAAAAAGATTGTATAATTCGAGGCGAACCATCGACTTGTTTGTCTATTTTGTAAAATAAAGTTTCTGTCTCAACTGGTTTGTTGTTTAGAATATCTTCAATATTGGGCATCTTATCTTTGCAAAATTTTCTTAATTTACCAACAAAAGCAACCTTGTCAAGATAATATCTGTACCTGCTCTTGCGCTTTAGAGACGGCTCAAAAATAACCTTGTCATCGTTGTTCATGGTAAGGTCACTTCGTTGAATCCAATCTAGAACATCATATATAATAAAGGTGCGACGTTCTATCGAGGACTGTTGGTTTTCTGTGGTTTCTGTAAAGAAAGTACCTGTTTCTGTTGTCTGCTTGGACATGTAATCTTCAATAAACTGCTCAAAAAAGTTATACTCCTTGAGCGTATTTTTAAAAGAGTTTGTAGTCTGATAATTAAATTTTATACGATTGTAAAAAGGGTACTGCTCCCTTTCGGCATTAGCAGGAGCCATGGAAAAGTTTTGACCAAACAGAAGATTCTTAAATCTATTGGAATCAGGTGTCTTATATCTTGGCTTTAAGATATAATTGAAGTCGTAAAAATGTCTGGCCTTTGGGATAATTCTGGGTAGAAACTTTGTTTCGAACAGAGTCTCAGTTTGAGCGGGGTCCGATTCTAGATATATACAAGGGATCGTTCTTTCATTTATGTTGGAGATAAAAGATTCATACTGCTCTGAAACAAAATTGAACTTAGCAGTTATTCTACCGGACGAGGTGGCTTTTGAATCGTCATTTACAGCTATTAGGTTTCTAGATTCTGGTATCACCAAGTTACCATAATGATAGCTTCTTGGGCTGCTACCAATGTTCATGTTTTCTGTTTGATCGGTCTTGTTTGTTTCAATGATTTGGTTTTTTGTAAAATAATTGCCGCCGTCAGGCCTATAAGTTGGTGACAGGTAATTAAAAACGATCCTGTCTTCTTCTTTGTTCTGTACAAATTTTCCATTTTTTCTTATTAAGTTTTTGTTTATTGAAGTTTTGAACTCATCTGTATTTGCGTCAAAGAATTTTATCTTTTTAAGAAACATTAGTAAGCCCCTCCGCCTGTAGGTGTTGTGTTAGCAGTCATAGTAGTTGCTGCCGCTCCGCCGCTTTGGCGTCTGGGTGAGCCAACGAGGTCGTTAGTTTCTCTATAATCGACTTGTTTAAGAGGGCCGTTTTTGGTTCTTGGCTGTGCCACCACAAGGGAATAAGATGACATTTGAACATCACCACCAGATAGTCCAGATTTACTTACAAACTCATCCATAACTCTATCTGCTTTCTCTTTAATTCTTGTTTCCCGAGTAACAAGCACAGCACCCCTATCATTGACAGACCTGCCCTTGACAGCAAGAGAATCCATATTTGGGTTTTTAGAAATTAAAAAGTATTTGTTTTCAAGGCCCACCCTATCAAATAGATCTGTTTCAAGTTTTAGGGTGGAATTATCATATGGTAAGAATCTGCATAACACGGTTTTATTCTTCTTGACTATAAGAGAGTTAAAAGAGTAGTTTGTTAAATCTCGCCACTTTGGACTTCTAAAGCTACTTTGTTCGTACTCTTCAAGGTATTGAATCTTAACTAGCGAAAGAAAACATGTTTTTACAAAGTCTCTTACTTCTGTATTTTGCATTAGATCTTCTTGGCCATAAAAAATATTATTCTTTGCGAATCCATATTCCGAGCCCAGAAGTGCTTTAAGGTGAAGAGGGATGGCCCGCACTATTCTTTTTAACCTTGGCTCGTCAAGTTTTTTATCCATGGTTTGAGATAAGATATTTTTTTGGTTTCTTAAATTAAACTCTTCATAGCTAATATGGGTATCGCCTTGCTTAGCTCTCTCAAACGATTTAAACCTATTCTTTGTTTTCTCATCAAGATTAGGGCTATCAATTCTTTGATCTTCATTTTGCGAATTAGTAAAAACAGACTCGCTACCTAAGTTTTCGTCAGAAGACTTGTATTCCTCTATATTTTCAGATTCTCTTTTTACTGCCTTTATGTAAAAGGATGACTTACGTCCTGCTCTAATTGACTCTTGTCTCTTAGATGCCGCTCGATAGCCTGCACGATATTTATGTTCAATTGGTAAGTTATAAATCTTGTTGAAAGCTTGTAAGTCGCCTGTCTCTAGTTTTTCAAGATTTACCATGTTCTTCTCGCCTTGCGTCATATTGCTTGGCGAGAAATAAGTATAAGAATTGTAATCTAAGTTGTTGAGTTGATCAATCATTTCCTGTTTCATATCCGGCACCATTTGACTAGTAAAGGCAGGATTTTCTGAAAAGAAACGAAGCCTTTCGGCTCGGGCCATAGCTCTAATGTTTCCATATGATAGCACTGGAAATGCTAAGTCTGTGGGTGTGTCACCAACTATTGATTTTGGTGTAAAGCCCATAGATATTCTATAATCACTAAGATCCACACAATCTTTAAATTTATTTTCAATAGACAGCTTACCTTTTTGCATATCGGTATTAACATAACCGATTTTTAACTCTGGCGCTAAAGAGCGATTTATACTTTTAAAGTATTTAGTCATCCTGTTGTACACGTAGCTGTATTGCTCACAGAACCAATCCAAAGACCTCATAGTCAAAGTCCTAGGGTGTACCATAACAGTCAAATTGGTTGTAAGATTGTCAATGTTAATGTCATTTGTATCAAACATTAGCTTATACATGTGTATAAATTCTTTAACTGATCTGCGCCATGCATTTTCTCCGGTGCCGCTGTAAAGGTTTGGTTTTGTTTGTTCAGCATAGTAGTTGTAGTTTGTTACCCTCTTGGCTCTTTGTCTGTAGTTGCGCAAAGTAGAAAGACCTTCCGATGCCCTCCTGAGCATGTCTAGGATTATCGCTTCAGAGGGATCCTTGTAAGACGCCTCCACTGAATACATAAGTTTTCCTCTTGTAAACTTAGTTTTTTCTTCTGAAAAACAAATTGTTCTGCGTCTTCTATCGTTGAGCACTGGTTGTTGGTTATTGCCGAAATCGATATCTATTTCTTGAATTTTTGCCGAGCCTTGCTTATTTGTCTGTAATCCTCTTCTATGCTCTTTTGTGCTGATTACTTTTTTTCGATGCCCTACCGACTTAAGCTTTGTCTTGGCAGTACCTGCTGATGAAGACTGCATACGTTCCACTACTCTTTGTGAATAGATAGATACATCACTTAATGATATATGCTCTACGGCAAGGTTATATAAAGCCCTATCCAAAGACATAAATAGCTTAGCATACGCGCTTGTGTTTAAATACAGAAGCTCCATGTCCATTTCAAAAGAAGACCTAACTGCACCGAAATTATCGACCGAGGAATATAGAGGAGAAAAAACTGGTCTTGCCTTCATGTTAATCTTGTTTCTTCTTTTTGTCTTATAACGAATTCGGTAGTCTTTAATTTTTGTATTACTTGCAGAACTTAATTGTAAAGCATTCTGCTGAGTGGGAGAGTGCTTTGATCCAGCCAAATATCTATCACCGCTTTTGAATACCGGGCCGACATGTAAAGCTCCCCCTCTTGTGGTAAATAAATTTGTATTAGTTGGCACTTGGCCATTTACCAAAATTTGCTCACCAACAACAGCACCATGATAAAGGCTAACATTTTTAGAAGATAAATTTAGATTATTTTGAGAGCTAAACTGTTTTGTGTCCAGATAGCATACGGCAAACAAAGACATGTTAGGCTGCTCTTTCACTTGGAACGAGCACTTATAGGGAAAAACAACATGTCCATTATCCAGCTCATTTTCAAAAGCCGCCCTATTAACTGCTGAGATTGAATATACTTTGTGCTTCACTTGTTTCTTATTATAACCATCTATGGATTTTAAATTTTCTGGTGTTAAGGAGTCACGACCTGTAACAATCTGTTGTGTAAAGGATTCACTAGATGACAGCACAATAAGCACTTTCATGTTGGCCTTAAGATCTTCTTCTAGGTACCAACTGCCATCGCTGATGTCGTAGAGGCACACTTTTGAAGAAATTTTTAACCTATTCGCTGTTTGCCCGATAGTTATTTGTTTTATGTAAACGTTCGGCAGATTTTCTTGCCCCACTATAGTCGTGCTCATTAGTCGCAATCCTCAATATCAGTAACATTTGAAGTGTAAATAGATCCTTGACCAATATCGTCAGGACACTCTAGGTCTAGTAGACCATCTAAGTTTACTCCCGCAGCTTTTAATTGTGCCAAGCCTTTGCAAAGATCGTCTAAAGGTATTTCTTTGTCCAGTCTGCAATCCCAATAGTATTCAACATGTTGTGGTGTCACATCCTCAGCGTCGTCCCTAAAAGCATATGTATCGGCTTCTTCGTCCATAAGTATGCCATTGACTATCTGTGGTTTTCTTTTAACAAATTTCAAAGGCACCAATTCTTGTGTGAAGGTTAGTTGATCACCGGAACCTGTGGTCTCAAACATGAAGACTTCTAGCTCTAGACTCTCTCCAAATTGAAATCCGTTTTGCTCTAGTATATACGTCAACAGTTGTTCTTCTTCTAGATTCACATAAGTTCCATCGCCCATCACTGTGCTAACAGGTAGGTTAGCTGTGCCTTTTGTGCCCGTTAGTGGACCGTCATCATCCTCGTTTCTTATTGACATTTCATAGTCTATATCGTAGTTTATCTGGGCGATGTTCAAAGGTTGAAACGACTTTCTTCGCCCCTCTTGTGTATAGAAACTACCAGTAGCATGAAGCTGCATGGCAGAGCTTGATATTTCGTTTATTAAAGAATAGAGGTTCCATGCGGGGGCCTTTTCTTTTGTCGGGTCAGAGCTTCCAAGGGAATACTGTAAGAATTTTGCAGTCTCATCAGCAATCGGTCTTTTTACCTTATCATACTGTGATGTGGGGAATGGCTGGTCTTTGCCATTGATATCTTCAACTGTTTTAAACATATAATGTGGGCGAAGGACTGGTGTCTCATTTAAAATACGATTTCTAACGTCAGAGTTAGCTTCAGTAAAGTTTGCTGCTGTGGAATCATATATTACATCATCATCGAAAAAAGCATAATACTTTGGCATTAGCTTGCCATTCTGTAGCAAGTGCTTACCATACGGACTTAGTTCTATTCCTAGAACATCAAATTTTTTATTAAAGTATGTCATTTGCCGGTCGCCTCACAAAGTAATTATTTTATTTTATTTTTTTTCTATCAAATGCGTTATTAAGTTTCTTCTTTTGAGTGGATGGCTTTTTGATAACCGTCTTTACTCTTCTCTTTCTTGTAATCTTGCCTTTCTTTCTCTTCGGCTTCTTATCGACCTCTTCTACGGGCTTTTTAAGTTTGTTTGGTGGGACCTTGCCAGACACAGCCCCTAGAAGGCGTCTAGAAGGCGCTGTGCGCTGTTCTCTGTCCTTGGTGGTATCCTTAGTCTTGGGCTTGATTACGGGCTTCTCTTGGGCCTGTGAGGCCTCTTCATCGAAGTCTAAGAAGTGAACCTCTGCATTTAGCTTCACGCCTTCGATCATTGAGAAGAAATCGTAAGGCCAATTATAAGAAATTCGGTTCTTTTTGCCTAACGCATCGGCACTGACGCCGAGCTTAACTCTTTGGGATAGCAGTTGCTGTGACTCATTTCGTGCAAAGATTTTCTCAAAATAATTTGTCTTCGCTCTTTGCTTGACCTTGAACACCATCCACTGAATCTCTGGGTTTACCGACTCTGCTCTGTCGTTTCTAACCAACTCAACTTCTTGGTTCCGACCGCGCCTGTATCGGCCACCCTTACCAAGAAGCTCATAAGCAAGCAATTGGTGTGAGATTGACACCTCATCAGTTTGAACAGTTTGATTCAACTCGGGTGGCAAGTTCTGCCAGATATCAGACAAATCTTGTTTTGTTAAGTTGTGATTGAACTCAAAAATATACATAGAGAAGGGTCTAATTTCAGGATTAGTTACAAAGTCCAAAGAAGGAGGTATAACAAATTTTTGCATCTTTTCAACCATGTCTATAACAGTTCGACCAACAAGATTCTTTCTTGAAGGATCAAGGGCTAATCGTACCTGTCTCTTCTCCATGGTGAAGAATCTCCTACGACCTCCCTTCTCAAAGAACGGGATTGCCACAACAGCTTCGCTGATTTCCTTGACTCCAGCAACTTCACCCATCCTTACAGGTTCTGTCGAGAAGCCACAGAGATCGGCTAGCGATCTGTGCCTCTTGGCCATTGGTAAAGTACGATGCATGGCATTTCTGATCCAACTTCTGGGAACGTCATCAACCTGCAAGAACACACCCTCTTTTGCGTTTTGAGGGAGGTGCCCATATTGATGCCACATTCCAATTGGAGTCTGCATTGGGGCCACACCGGGAAGCTCAATACCATAAGAGTTATCTGTATAGTTCGGCAAGGTTACAACGGGATCTCCACCATCACGG
>Ga0163179_10000690_pt1 | contig 24001 bp, 33 predicted proteins | sample AtlANTMetagenome_FD_109643 | JGI IMG/M metagenome (GOLD analysis project Ga0163179, IMG submission 109643) | Marine eukaryotic phytoplankton communities from the Atlantic Ocean - Atlantic ANT 2 Metagenome | ecosystem: Environmental > Aquatic > Marine > Oceanic | place: North Atlantic Ocean...
CGATCAGCTTCGCAAGAACATACTTATGTATGCACTCGAATACGGTATCAATACCGGAATGACAGTGAGGCGTGATAATGTCTAAGAAGCCGAATTTTATTGTGCGCTTCGAAGAAGTGCAGCGCATCGATGTTAAAGTTTTTGCTAAAGACGAAGATGATGCTCGTAGCAAAGCTATGAGTGACGCCAGCGTAGATTGGCAGTACGCGAAAGCTAAATCGCAAGAGCGTATTAAAGAGAAAACGATAGTCAAAATTCCAAAAGTGGCGAAAATATCATGAGTAACGATACTGTATTAGCGTCACAAGTTACCGATATCAAACAAAGGTTTCTGTATTACGGGTTTTTAGCGTCACCGCTAACGACCCGCGAGATAGTTAAGCTATTGATGCGCGGCAAAAGTCACGACGATATTTACAGCATCGGTTGCGATTTAGCTTGCGGCTATTCATGGTCGGAAACTTTACATGGAGATGGCGATAAATCATGAGTAAGGCGAAGTCTTTAATGGTGCAAGTTATTTACTACGTACATCTTACACCAAACGAGTATGCCGAATATGAAAAGGGTAAGGACCCACGAACTTTTAAGAACTGTGTAAGTGGTGATCCGGATGAGCTCGAAGTAGAAGACGGTGACCCGTGGAATATACTCGATCATGAACAGTAATCTTATTATTGCGTATGATCTCAAACACCAAATCGAAAATCTACCATCGCAGCAACGCGACAGTAAGGTTGTCGATGGTGGCGACACAGAGTTAACAATGTACGAGCGAATATGCTTGATAGTCATTGCACTCGAATTAGAAGGCCGGACGTAAGTCTGGCCTTTTTTTCATTTTAAACGTGCGTTGCTTACAAGCGCAAATTTTTGCCCTTAGTGGACTAACTACTATGGAGGTAACGATGTCTATTGAACTAAACTTAAACGGTGTTGACGGCAACGCGTTTGCTCTTATCGGGCATGCACGATCATACGGCAGACAACTCGGCTTATCGCAAGATGAGATCGAGGAAATCAGTAATGATATGATGTCGTCAGACTATACTCATTTACTCAAAGTGTTCGACAATAATTTCGGCCATGTAATTAAACTTGTACGAAATGAGGTTGACGATGAGTGAAATTAAGTGGCCTACCGATGTAGGTGAAGTAGTTCTCGAAGTAATCGAGAATGCTTGGGATAATAATGTGCACAATAACAGCTTGGGAAGTGCCTTTGCCGAAATCAAGCAGTTTGTTATTGACAAAACAACGTGGCGTGCACACGAGCTTAATTGTCAAGCTACGGTTAATTTCACGGCTACAATTAAAGTGCCTCCGGGCACTGATTTTGACGATGATTTTATTGTTAGCGAAATTGTTCAGCAAATGGACGGTTATGTTGAAGTTAATGCTAGCTGCAACGATGATGAGCTAGACGAAGGCTGTGTGTTGACAGACATCACAGACGAAGAAATCAACGACTTCATACTTTCTGACGCAACGTGAGACTAATTAAGTGGCTAGTCGTAGCCGCTATAGCACTAACCGTTTTTTCAATTGTGTTTCTAGCATTTATTGCACGAAACAATATGCGTGAGTGAATCCCTCCCAAGACCACGCATACGAGGCGGGCCGACGGGCTCGCCTCTTTTTTTCGTTTATTTCGAGCGCAAATTTTCACCCTTAGTGGACTTAACTAACGATGGAGGTTGATATGGGTCTATCACGAAAACATTTTATCAATATATCGAAACATATTCGAGAAGCTAATATGCCTCGCGAATATAAACTCGATCTTGCAAGTCATCTTGCATCTTATTTCGTAGACGATAATCCGCAATTTAAGCTCGACAAATTTATGCGTGCTTGTGTTTCGGATGTCACTGACGAGGAGGTGCGTTATGGCTGGCGAGCGTGATAAAAAATCTAAAAAGTTTCGAGCAAACCAAAGCGGGGATTTTCCGTTTTCATATGCTGATGATGCTGAAATGTTCGAAACAAGTGATGTCGAAGGTTTTGACCACGAAGGTAATTGGATTAAAGATCCAACGATTTCAGAATGTGGTCGATTCCCTGTTGGTTCGGATTATTATAAAGACGGAACAACACGTGATGAATTAGTCGAGAAGTATCACGACTTGTACGTTAGACATGTAGTCAACAGCGGTGATCCTTACGGTGCCGATTGGCGAACCATGAGGATTACTAAGCCTGAAGTTTACGAAACTATGAAAGAGTTACTTGCTCGTATTCGTGCTCATGATGACGGTGTTTGTCATGAATAAGTTCGTTAAACAAAGGCTTAAATTTGATGGATACGTCAAAGCTCAGTTTATTTGCGGCGACGATTTTGGTTCAGTTCGACCTTACCAAGGTTGGCATAATCCAAAATATCGTTGGAACGGCTGGGCGATGCCTATGTTCGGCAAAGAAGAGTTTCGTAGGTTTGTTAAAGATCTCAAAACTAACGAGTTCGAATGTATGGTAGATATGACTAAACACGATTGGAAAGAAACTCAAATCGAAAATCTTCACGAATTTATGTCTGAAGTAATCGAAGCGCTTATTGATCCAAATCCTTACGGTATGTATTCATTTAAAAATGCTGATTGGTGTTGGGACGATGTGAAGTCATGACTTTTTTCGAAGAATGTTTATCTGACTTTATCGATATAATTCCAAAAACGTGGGTATACGAAGGCTTTGCTAACGACGCTTGCCCTTCGTACTCATTTAATGGATGGCAAATTTTCATCGATCATCCTGACCCTGACAAAAGGGAATTGAAACCGATGGAAAGATTTGGCGTTATCGTCTTTGAGAATTACGGCAACGGTCTTCGTATCGACACGCCGGAGTTTAATACAGAAGACTTTCAAAAGGTTTTGGAATATGTAAGCAAACCTGCTCCGAAATATGAGCAGGACGAAAATTGTAACTACGTTGAGGTCAAGAACGAGAAAGGCTGAGCGAAAGCTCGGCCTTTTTTTTCATATAAACGAAAAATTTTTTAATAGAAAAATGAGCCGTGCGAAAACGGCTTTCATTTTGTTTTTGAGTATGCCTAGGAATGACAGGGGAGCACCCTAGGAATCAAAATCATTTTGTTTTGATACTAGGCTACCCCCCTGCTGCAATTACTGTATCTCGCAGCTCCCTGCTGCACAGGCGAGCTCTTGGCTTCCGACAGTCTCATCAGTCTGCTCAACCAGAGCTTCCCAATTAATCGTCGTAGGCATAATTGTCTTGTATTCGTTGTATGTGTCAGGATCTGTTTCCTGATACGGCGCTTGTCTATATGTGCCGCCATCGTACGGCAAGAAACTGATGCCACTTACGATGTCAAAGTTATTCCATACCCAGGCACCGACCTCAGGCCACTCAGCCTCGGTAACAGACACAGTGATAGACGGCTTATGCTCACACCAATGCAGCTGGTATGTCTTCCAGAGCTCTAAGTGCTCCATAGCTGTCATATCGTGTCTAGTGATGCACGCTTCAGGCGCTTTTACAGGAAATGTGAATACCGTTGTTGTATCACCTTTCATGACGCATGGTTCCGCAGGCACCCCCGCATCTTTTAAGAACTGTGTAAGCGGATCTTTATTATCGCCCCGGACAGTCCGCAGGTAATACTTGCTATGACGAGCATGGATACCGCTCGCACTGTCGACCAGTTGAGACACTGTGCCACTCGGTTTAACGCAAGTGATCGCAGCGGACTCATTTATCTTGAGTGCCTTGGCCATCTTCTTATTTGTCTTGCGGGCAACGTCCCTAAGTGACTCAAGCAGCTCTGGGAGCTCCCTAGACGCCGCCTCTGACTGACCAGCAGTCAATGGGCTGTCTAGTATGCCGGTAAGTGAAACACCTAACAGACGCTCATCCTCTGTGTTCTTTTTCCAAATCTTCCGAAGGTACGGAAAGTTTGTAAAAGTTGATTGAATTGACCCGAGGACACTGGCGACTCTAACTTTATCTCTGAGAGTATCTTTAGTGTCGTCGGGCCGAATAACGACCTCGGTGAGGTTACAGAACTGATACGGACGCAAGATGATCTCGCTGCACGGATTAGTTCCGAAGTCATAATTTGCATCTCTGCCGCCAAATTGTTCAGCTTGCCTTTGAGACGCAACGCGATTGAAGATACCTCGTTCGCCAGAGTGTGAGTCATATAGTGATACCCACTCGCGCATAAAGGCGCCTACATCAGGTTTTTCGGTATAACAAACGCTATTGTTCGCTAAGGCGCGCTGGCCATTTTGTGACCACCATTCGCCTGACTTAGCATGGCGCATGCGATCATCGGTCAGATTAGACAGGCTAATCATTGCTGACCTGCGGACACCGCCGACCACTACGACCTCGCCGATCTTGCACATGAGGTCATGGCACTCGACGGAGGTTAGCTTACGTCCTGCGGCTTGTTTAAATAGGTTTACTGTAAATTCGAATAGTTCGACTAGCGGCTCAGGTCCTGAGGCTCTGCCGCCAAACTTTTTGAGACGTGCACCTGCGGGTCTTACGCGGCTTGTGTCCCATTTAGGCACCTCACCGCTGTAAAGCAGTGCTATGAGCTGCCGGAAGGCTTTAGACCAGCCCTCTTTGCTGTCTCTCACTACAATAGTGATGTCATTGTCATAGAGTGTCTCGGGGATCTCAGGTAGCTTGCTTACATATTGACGCTCAACACTGAAGCCGACGCCGGTGCCACACATGAGAATAAACATAGTCTCATCGAAGGCTTTGACGTCATCGATTGGTAAATAGCTGCAATTGTAGCCACAGGTGTTGTCTCGATCTAATGCTTCACCTGCGGTCATTAAGGCACGCATAGATGGCATTACTTCTTTAGCGACAATGTACTGGCGTGCCTCATCGACATGCTCGTGTACTGATTTTGGCACATGGGACTTGATGTACTTAATGTATCTATCGACAGTCTCGGTCCAGTGCTCTCTTCTTTGGTGTTCTTCTAGGTACTTTGCGTACCTCGATTTATGGATAAACTCTTGATACAGAGTCTCGGGATTATTATTTAGTGTCATTGTTGTTGTTTTCCGTAGGACCCTAGGGTCTAAAGTGCGGCTTATAAACGAGTTAGTATGCCCATAACGAGCAATGCAGCCGCTGCCGCGTTCATAATCATTAGTGCTCGGTCATGCCAAATGATGGCTACAATGAGCCATCCGATGGTGCCATTGAGCGTAAGTGCCATGTCTAAAACGGTGTGATAGTCGGCTGCACGTATCGACAGCCCGATCATAATAAAAGCGGTAGAACACCACTTCAGCCACCAATCAAACGTATGTGTTGGCGTAACTTTTTTTATCATTCTTGTCATTATTCGCTCTCTTAAAAAAATGCCCCCTGCAACAGTTGCTACAGGGGGCCTATTTGTATGGGGATTTTCACCCCGACAAAACGCGTGCCAGTCTCCACATGCACATCGCTCTGCCAAACTGTACGAACTGCCTCAGACAGAAGCCTGAGGCAGCCCGGACAAAACTAAAGATATGGAGATCTTTAGTCCCAATAAGTGTGTTAATTTGCGTCTGAACTTTCCAACAACTCAATCAGCATTTTGCAGTATTGTTTTGCTTTTTTGATGTCTTCGGCACCGTTCTTGCGTTTATAACGTGACGCATATTTTATGATATTGCCTGCATAATAGTCTTCGGCAATACCAATACTTTCCATAAACTCAGCTGGCTCTATGCCGCCGATATTATAATGAGCTGGTCTGCTTACCGGATCGGTGTTTTTTTGTTTGTTGCGATCTGGATTAGCAGCCCGTGCCAGACGACGTAGAAAATCGCCGTGTCTTTCGCCTTCTATTGGCTTGATTTTATCTTCTTCGGCTTCCATAGCTTCACCTTTTTATTTTTAGCGTCATAGTCCTCGCTACGGAGTATGCGTGCGAGCCTAGCCTGTATAAGTGCGGCTGACTCATCAAGCCCAGCTTTATCGTAAGCAGCCACAACTTTTGACCAGTCTGCACCGCTTTCAAATATAGCTTCGGCGCGTTTAGCACCGATGCCTGGGCAGCCTTTGTAACCATCTGTTGCATCACCGACAACGCACTGCACAAAGAAATTATAATCGGCAGTAGGACGATCGATGTTATGAAGAGTATCAAGCCGATATACCATCGCAGGAATACTAAGCATATCTTTGTCATCCGATATGATGACGCTATCTTCGTATTGATCCGACGTTGCAAGTATCCCCAATATATCGTCAGCCTCAAGAGTAGGCCAAATGTGCGCTCGGTATTTAGCGCAAACATAATCTTTAAGAGCAGAGTAACACAGAGGCTTTCGACTCTTTTTACGGTTGCTCTTATATGTTTCATCGACTTCTTTTCTAAAATTGCTTTTATCTGAAAAGGCGAAGATAAAATTGTCTGACTCAAAAACGTCATTCATTTTGTTTCGCCAATTGTCAAACAGATCCACTGCATCATCAAATTTTGAGTGAAGCGTGTGGACGTCGTCTGTCCATCGCACCTCGACCTCTGATGCAGCAGCTGCTTGAAAAATCACCATGTCACCATCGACAAGCAGTGTTTTACTCTTCTTTTTCATCGTCTATTTCCTGTAAAACGTCACACAAGAACTGCAGCCCCGGGGGTGTAATCTTCCAAAAGTTTGTCCAATCGTTGCCTACACCTGTTGTTATCAGACCGCAGCAGGCTAGCATCGCAACTACATCTGCGTGCTCTCGCGCTACGTCGCTTTTTGTTGTAAATCCTTCGAAATGTGCTCTGCCAAGTATCTCCATAGCTTGACGATCATTGTCAGTGGGTTGTTGCCCAGCTGCGTCCGACACTAAAGTCGGCGTCAATTCTGCACCGGAATTCAAAGTCTTCGCCCGCTTTTTGCGCGCTTCTTCTAATGATATTACCGACATCTTCTTCTTTTCCTTCACGAACCGCTACTTGAACTTCATCATGAACCCAAGCACTAAACACATAATCTGCGCCCCAACCATGCGAAAAGCCCTGTGTTTTCAAGTCTTTACGCGCGTTTATGAGCCATTGTTTAGATATAACGGCTCCCGCACTTTGCAATAAAATGTTGAGTGCACTATGCGAACTGCGTGGGAAGAGCTTGCGCTCGTCTAGGCCAAGTAAGTGGTTTTGTGTTTCGAATTTTTCTATTACGGCGTTTCTAAGTTGTTTAATTGCAGGCATGCTAGCGAAGAATTTTTCGCGTATTGCCTTGCCCGCATCTCGACCTTTGCCAATAACTTCACCTAGCTTTGCATCGCCTGCGCCGTAAATAAGCGAATAAATAAATGTCTTCGCACTATCACGAGTTGGCAAGCCTGCTGCTTCTTGGTTGCTAGTGTGAATGTCGCCGGTTAGCACGGCTTTTGTATATGCTCCATTGTCCCAATGGCTTGCATAATGTGCCAAGCATCTGAGTTCGAGACCAGACAGGTCAACACCGACGAGTCGCCAACCAGCGGGCACGGTAAAGCAGCTGCGAATTTCTTTGCCGAACGGCAACCGCATGCTTGGCACCTGTGCCATGTTTGGTCCGAAATGAGTTGCTCGTCCAGAGACTGCACCATTTGGTATGTACCTTCCTCGAAGTAAGTTGTTTTTGTCGACCAGCTTTAAATAGCCTTGGTCGCCGTCTGCCAACATTGCTAAACGTTTTTCCAACATGAAATATTCGGAAAGCATCTGTGCTTCCGGATAATCAAGATCGTTGAGTATGTTCTCATCAATTTTTGGACTGCCTTTTGGCGTTAAATGCTTCGGCTTCCAATTGTATTTGTTAATGAGTGCATCAGCGATTTGCTGCCGTGATGACGGATTAAACGGTATTACTTTCGTTTTAGTTTTTAGTTGAATAACTTTTGGTTCAAACGTCTCAGCCATTTTATTGCTGATCTCGTCGCGCTTTTGGCTTAATTCCCCGTAAAGTTCTGCGGCTGCTTTTTTGTCAAATACAAAACCTGTTTCTTCGATGTCCGCACAAACATAAGCAATGTCATGTTCGACGCGCAGCGCATGTTTCGCAGGCTGTTTTTCAATTAAGTTATCGTACAACTTGCGAGTAACGACTACGTCCTGCTCCATATATTTGAGCATGTCTTCGTTGTACTCTTCAAAGCCGCCTTCATATTCATCTTTATATTCTGATAGCCTATGGCCCCATGCTTTCAAACTATGGCTTCCATACAGCTTCAGAGGCATGCCGTCATGCCGATCTATAAAGTCTTTGTCTTTCAAGCCTGAATAAACAAGGCGCGAAATAACTAGTGTGTCGATCACATTTTTTTCGACAAAATCAGGATAAATTTTCTTAATAGCTTTTAAGTCAAAGCCGATGATGTTGTGGCCGATAAGCACATCAGCATTTGCTAACGTGTTAATAGCTTCATCTATTTCGTCTGGCTTGTAGCTTTTAGTAAAATCCGAGTCTAAATCTTGTACGGCAATGCAATGGATTTTTGTCATTGAGTCGACAAAATTGTCTGTCTCAATGTCGAAAACTAATCTCATGATGCTCTCCGTTAAAATGGTACGGAGTCATCGAACACATATTCTCGCAAACGACCTGTGTCTTGGCTGTAAGTAAGCTCTGTGCCGACGCCAGTGTCGCCTGTAAATCTGTTTTTAACGACGCGTACTATTGTTCTGTTTTTTTCGTTTGATTGTTGGTCGCGTTCTAAAGCAATAACAAGGTCTGATAACTGACCAATGCTATGACTGCCTCGGAGGCTGTTTAAAGACACCTGAAGACCATCCTCAAAGCCTTTATTGCCTTCAGGTCGCCTCAGATGACTCACTAACAGCAGGCCCACCCCTGTCTCTTCAACAAGTGTGCGCAGCCGTGTCATGCAAACATCGATAGCTTTGCGCTCATCGGCTATGTCTAGCCCACTTACTACAATCGAAATGTGGTCAAGTATGATCCATTTGCAATCGAGACCTTTAGCAAGATAACGGATCTTATTAATTATGTTATCAATACTGCAGCTGCCAAAACTATCGTAAAAATAGCAGTTTTCGTTTTTGAAAACTTTATTAAAGGCAGCTTTAAGTTCCTTGTCTTCGACCTTGTGTTCCTGCGTGTGGAGCAGCTTATTGAGTTCAATGCCAATAAGTCCCAACGCAGATCGTTTGACGCTTTCTTCAAGTGCAATATATCCAACTTTTTCTCCGTGTGTTAGAAGATGGTGAGCGCATTCACGGACGAAGGCGGACTTGCCAATCCCAGATCCTGCCGTGACCGTTACTAATTCGCCCTGTCGCAAGCCTCTTGTTATGTTATTTAGCTTGTCGAAAGGGTACTCGATGCAAGGCGCTGCTTCCTTGCTGCTCACCACTTCCCATGTATTATTGGCAGCGATTATGCCGTCTGGTCTGTACTGCGGTGCGTTCCACGCGGCAGTGACCAGATCTTTAATACGACCGGCTTTAAGCATGTCGTTAGCATCTTTAAGTTCGAAACTAGCGATGTGTGCTTTGCCAGGTTCGAGCACTTCGGCGCACTCTTTTGCAGCAGTGCGCCCAGGCTCGTCGTTGTCAAACATGAAGACAACTTCATTAAACCGTTGCAGCCATTCTAGTTCACGCCTCACAGCCTTAGCTGCACTTTGGGCGCCCCCTGGAACACTTACAACAGGCCATTTATTACCTAAAACTTGGCTTAGGCTCATGGCATCTATTTCGCCTTCACAGACAAAAAGTCTTTTACCTTTGTTTTGAATTTGCTGACCGAAGAAAGGCAAATTTGTGCCATCTCCGACAATTGAGAAGTCTTTGTTTTGACCACGCGTTTTGACAGCAACCATTTTTCCGTTACGGTAATAAGGCGCGAGATGTCTTGACGCACCCACTCGATAGCCAAAGTGACGGGCTGTATCTGCCGTAACACCTCTTGCTTTAAGCGGGCGCGTTTCCCCTTGCGCGTATAAGTTTTCGTGCTGCGTACTACTCGTTTTCTGTATATCTTCGAACATAGTGCCTTCGCATATTTGTTGTGCTTCATCTTCGTTCCCTCTGTATGTGTGACAAGAAAAACAGTAAGTGTGACCGTCCGAATACAAAGAATTTGCGTCGCTGCTACCGCACGCTTCACATGGAACGTGTTTCAAAAAATGCGTCGTCGATGAATCCTGTGTTTCCGTCATGATCTGGTGCTCTCCAATCTTCGGGCTTTATTAAATCCCAACCTCCAGTGTCTGGACGTGTAGGTTTAATGCCTCTTATTTTTGACATGTTTGCATCGTGCACTTCGTCCCACGCCTGCTGTATATCAACGCCGGCAATGGCGAGTGTGCCTAAAGCAAAAACTGTTAAATCGATAAGTGCGTCTACGGCTTCTTCTGGGTTGCCAAATTCTAAGGCGCTTTCATATTCGCCTAATTCTTCTTTCATCATGTCGTAACGCAAATGCAGCTTGTCGAGTGTTAGTTTTTCTTTTTGAAAACCGTATTTAGCTTGCAGCGCGTAAATGTCAGCTACTATCGTGCTCATTGTTCACTCCGTTTATTGTTTTTATAAATTCGCGAGAATCTTGTTGACGGTAGTCATATGTCCACCATTTGCCGTATTTGCCTGTGGCTACGTGCGACTGATAAAGCTCTGATAAGCCATCAACTGTTTCAAACATTTCAGCCCGTTTTATTTTGTTGTATTCTTCGTGCGGATCAGCTGTGCATAAAATCAACGTAGGATTGTAAGCTGCAATAATTTCGCTCATTAATTCTTTTGTGTCGTATGACGGACCACCACGAAAGCGCGATCCATAAACAGCTTCGCTTAAGCATAGCCTATCAATCACACAAGGAACGTTCGCGATTTGTTCTAATTTCCCTGCCGTATGAGCAATAAGTCTATGGTACGTTTCAATGTCCCATCGATCACCATAAGAACAGTGAAAATACTGACCGCCAAATTTTTTTGCTAAAGTCGTTTTACCAGTGCAGTCTGGACCTTCGATAATAATCATTGTAAATCAGCTGCAGCGGCGTCCAAATTACTTATAAAAATATTTGGGTGTACTGTGTCGCGCGCCGCATTGAGTGCTGCCTCTGCTTCATTATTGTTGTTTTGAGGTGCCTTTATCCATAGTGCGGCGTCTTCATAATGCCGCTCATAAATATGCATCGATCCAGCTCTTACATAAAGCCGACCAAGACGAACACCAATGTCGTGGTGCGTCCAGAGTAACATTTGCATATGATAGGCTAGTGTAGAAAACGTAAAGATGTCGTAAGGCATGCCGAAAACAACGTCTTGGCTGCGCATGTTGACTAATACGTTTAATTTACCTGCTCGAATTATAAACTGAACACCGCACGTACACGGTATGTCAGCAGACTCGCCAGGGCGCTCTCGCCAAATGTTGATATAAGCTCTGCGCGAGTCTTTATCGTTAGCTAGCTCGGCGGCTGCCCAGCTAATTTGGTCAATTACTTTTGGACCATAAGCGCCATTGTATGTGTATTTATCGTCTGAATATTTGCCGTAGTCTCGCAAATATTTAGTTATGTAATCGTAGTTGTTTGAACCGCTATTGATCCAGTGTGCTTCTGCGAACATAAATGAATAATTTAATTTACGTTCTTCAATACCTATTATTGGTTTTTCCAAATCGGTTCTGTAGTTGTAACCGAGGACTTCACGCACCTCAAAACCTCTAGGCTTTGATATGTGCTCATATTGCTGCAGCGTCTGCATGAGCGCTCGCTGCCATACCGTGTTTGTATTTATCATTATTATTATTAAAGAAAAAAGGGACCGGCCTAAGCCGATCCCTTGCGCTTCTCTCCTTACGCTAAAAAGTATTCGCTATATCTGGTACCACGAGTGTCAACTCTTTCGTTGCGTTTGATGTCCATGCCACGCTGACGTAATTTGCTAATCATAGCTGTCAGGTTTTGAACATCGAACTCGTGCATCGCAATAATACGCGTTACCTTTTTACCTCGTTTAAGGTGGTCAACTAGGTTGTTCGTTTTCTTCATTTAACCATTCCTTTGGAATTAATTTATCTGAGTACTTAAATCCGTAACGGCTACACCAATCGGCATAGGTTGTTTTAGAGCCTTTATTTATTTTTGAGCTGCTGCGAGTAAACACAAAACGTATGTCTAGTTCTGGGTTTTGCTCTTTAACCAGGCGCATTTTGCGTCGATCTTCTGACGTAAATCTGCCTTTGCACTCAACAATAATTCGATTAGGCAAAATAAAATCCGGTATGTATTTTGCGTCAATGCAGTATGAGATCTTTTGCGTCTCATATTCGAAGTCTATACCGGCTTCTACCAATTGCTCTGCAACGTTAGCCTCTAAGCCCGATCTGTAGCCGTTCGCAAATTTAATAAACTTAAAAGTCTGCGAATGGGTCGTCGGTTTGCTCATCGCTTCCGTTAACCTGTTGCTCAGTGTGTACGTATCCACCGTCTTCAGCTGAAAACGCATTTGATCCGAACTCTACTAAGTCTATAACTTGCACTGCATTTAAGTACATTGTGACACCTGTGTTGCCGCCTGCGCTGTACGTAGACAGCACACCTGCAACTTTAATTGTCGACCCAGTGCCAACGTTAAGGTTGCCCTTAATCACTTGGCCTTGGCTATCGAACAAGGCTGGTTTATTACTTGATTTAGCTCTAAACCGTACTCCGCCGCTTTCTTCATCGACGGAAAAAGGCCACTTAGCAGCCTTGATACTTGTTTCTCCAAACTCGTCAAGAAACAATTCCTTGCACTTTGTCATGAGATCTTTTGCATCGTCTTTAGAAAATAAAATATCTGTTTTGTATTTTCCGTTGTCATCAAACTTGGTGTCAGGATTGATGAGCCAAGGCCACTGTGCCGTGCCTTTTGGCGTAACAATTTGAGTTTTACTCATTTGCCTACCTTTTTTTATTGTTATTGTAAGTCACAACGAGTCACAGAACTTGCTGCCTCGCTGAACAGATCGGAGAGGAGAACCCCGTACCTGTCCAGCTCGGCTAACAAATCAAGTGGAATCGCTGCATTTTCGTGAATTAGGCGAACAGCCTTATTGATGAGCTGCTCGCGCTCATCTTGAAACATTAGCTTTCCTTTGTTTTGTTTTTAGCTAAATGCGTATTTGCTTCGTATTACTTCCCCAATGTCCAAATCGCCTTTTTGAGGTGGCATTGTTAATTTATCGGTGGCATCACTAGCTACTGCTTGAAAACATCCATCGTACAAATCTTGGAAAACATCGTATTGCTCGTACATAGCAACAAACTGTTCACGAATAACGTGACCAAATTGTGCTGTTTCGTTGCAATGCGTAGCAAAACTATCGTGGATCAACATAAAATCATTTATGCCGTGATCCTCGTGTGCCGCTAACACGCTGTACATTAAGTGCGAGGCGTCTAGCGAATGGATAAAATTTGGCGCAGCAGCATTGCGTTGCTTCGTTTTATCAATCTTACCTGTAGGCTTACTTCGTAAATTAAGCATGATGCAATTGTAGACGTCGCCGTCTTTGTTGACCTTGCTATTTTTACTTGCTTCCGAAGGAATAATGTCCTTGTCGTATAAAAATATACGTACCCTGTTTATGTCCCACGTTTCATAGTGGTGCACGACAGGTAAGCCTATAGGCGAAGTCCATATTAAAGGCTTACGCTCGTGTGCTAGCACTGCAGCGCAATTTTGTATGAACTTCATACCTTCGGCAGCTTTTTCAACAACATCAGTAACAGAACGCCATACTCGACCTGCGAGGTAACCTGCTGCTCTTGATCCGTTGTCATCACCGAAAGGATGTGCATCGAGTGTACCTTCAAGAACATCTTTACGTAGAGGCTCCATTAAGTCTTCGATAATTTGCTTTCTAAATCCAAACTGCTCGCTTGAGTAAGCAAATGTCATAACATTACGCTTAACAACTTTACGAGTTACACCATATTGTAACCATTGCTCGGCTTCTGGGTGTTCGAAATCATTGTTAATGGTTTCGTTCACCAAGTCTGCCACTTCTTGGTATACGTCTTGTGGTTGCTCTTCATCTGTAAGATTTACGAGCCGACCGGCTTGGCGGTCTCTAAGTGCGGCGCTATAGTGTTGCACGCCGCTGTTTGCTCCATCCATCGCTGGAGGCAAGTGACAAACGTAGTCATCGCCTTCTTCCATATATCGAGCAAATTCCATGCATGCTGCAAGAAAGCAAAACGGTTTATCAGCGTTGTGCCAAAACTTTTTCGTTAAGCCTGGTTTTCTTGCAATTGCATAAATTAAATTTTGATTTTGGTTTACCCACGCCACGCGTTCATCAAAAGATTTTTTACTAATCTTGTCAAAATCGCCGCAATTAGCGACATGAACCGCTAGCCAATAAGACCCGTCTGGTCCTAATTTTTTGCCTTTGGCAAACAAGAACAGCGACCTTACAAAGTCTGCTCGTTGATGGTTGAATGACGGTATAGGATATACACGACCACGAAAATCCAAATTATGAGGCAGATAAAACTTATCGTGCTTCGATAATTCTTTAGCAATTTCAATATCAGCACGAAAATTAACCATGTCAGCATCGACTGCACGGTTTTGCAGTATTACTGCTTCTCGTTGTTTTTTAATGTGCTTGCGTTCTTCGTAGTCAAGGACATCCCAATTATCAGTCTTTTTCTCGACCTTAATTTTTCGTGCTTTTGGAAATTTAGCTATTTTTGCCTGTTCATCGTAACTTTGAATTACAACATCAAGAATTTCCGTATTAATCTTAAAAGCTGTGTTTTGAATTAAGTTAAGGGCTTTTAAGACACGATCTAAATTTCCCGAGGCCAAACGACTTTGAATCAACGTTTGCTGATCTTTGCTTGCTTTTCGCACCATAGGTACAAGTGAACTTACTCGCGGATCATGATATGCGCCGGTGTCAAAGTCTACCCAAGCCTTCGGCTTAGCTAACATTGGTCTGAAACACGGATACATCCATTGTGCTTGATCGCCTAAGTCAGCAACTAATCGCTGACCAGTTTCAGTAAGACCTAACGCCTTTGCAAAATATTGTTTTTTAGGCTTATCATAGATTTCAAATAAGCCTGATCCGCGAATTACTGCGTTAAGTACCGCAGATCCTACGTTGATATTTTGCTCTGGCTCCCAAATTTCTCTCGGATAACCTTCGCGCCCAGCGACAGCTGACATAGCTTTGAGTCTATGTTTTTGCGAATTATGGTTTTTCGTTGCCATACGGAAAATTCTTTTAAAAAGAGCTTCGTCTTTTGCTTTTAGATCTAAAGCCCATAGCTCTATGGCAACTTGCTTTCCAATTTGAATACATGTATTCGTTACATCTGTGTCTTGACCAATAGCTGTAAATGCTTGGTTTAAGCCTATGTACGCCGACACTCCATTATCTAAAGTCTTAAGCGGATAAAACCAAAATGGTTTTTTATTTATTGGTGTTGTAAATGCTAAGTCTTGTTCGATGCATCTACATACCTCTCTCATTGTCGCTGCAGTTAGTTTAGTTTCTACGGATCCTAAGATACCTGCAGCTTTAATTTGTTCTTGCTGTTTTCGGTACCTTTCCGCACCGTCCTCCAGCATTAGATCTTCAGTCAGCATGTTTGCCCCCAAAATTGAGAATAATGACTAGTGTTCACTAAAGAGCGGCTTTTTAGCGCATACAAAAGCCAGCGGCATATTGACGCCACTGCATCAATTTGTCGTTACTTCGTATATAAATTCAAGACTGCACTAAAGCCGATATATAGTGCGACTATCTAGTGGTGTGATCTGAAACTGTCTGATGATAGCGAGAGGTGGCGCACCGGGGAAGATTCGAACTCCCGACCCCTTGATTCGTAGTCAAGTACTCTATCCAGCTGTAAAACTTTACGTTTACTTTGGATACCGTGGCGCCACCGTGATACCTAATTCATAATTAGGAGTTCACCGCATCATAAAGGTCATCATCATCAATATGCGCATAACGTAGCGTTGTTTGAATTTTTGAATGACCTAACATTTTTTGCACCATAGCGATGTTTTTCGTCTTGCGCAGCAAGCGAGTAGCACAGCTATGTCTTAACATGTGCAGCACAAATTGTTCGTCATTTTCAAGACCAATGTCCTTTTTGGCACGACACCAAAAATAATATAGACGCCAGTCTTCTATGTCGAACGGCACAAACTCGTTTATAAGAGCCTTTGCTCGCGGGGTCATAGGGACTGACCGCGGTTTACCTGTTTTGGTTTTCCAGAGACGTAACCAGTCTCCATCGATGTTGTCAGGTTGCAAATTTAATAGCTCCCCCCGCCTCAAGCCAGTATCAATCAAGATAATGACTGCTGCGCGAGCTTGCTCGTACATGTGCAGTTTTCTAGGATTTGAGCATTTATTAATTCGCTCTTGCATAACTTGTAAAAGGTTACGCTCCTCTACATCCGTAAGCCAACGCACTCTGTGCTGGTTTTCAGTTTTCCAACTAAAGTGCGGCTTTTTTAAAAGCCACTCACGTTTGTGCGCATAATCAAGCACGCTGTGCAGCACACTTAAGTTACGATTAATCGTACTGTTAGTGAGCGGCGTGCCTTTATGCGAGATGGTATTTTCTAACTTCTTTGTAAGTTCGTCAATCATCTCCGTATTAATATCATTGATCTCTGGATCATTTAGATATTGAACAACACGTCTAAGTTGTGACTTAAAAATATCAACACCTTTGCAGTCCTTCCACAAAGGTTCGATTGATTTGTCGTTAAGTTCCGACAGTTTCATTTTTCGTTCCTTTCCTTGAAATCAAAAAACACCGGTCCACGGTATGTGAACCATGAATCAGTGTTTTTTGCGTCTGAAAAGGGATGAGTATATTATTTGCGTCCAAACTGTGAAACAGCCCAGCGGATGCCCATACTCGCGCCTATAGCGCCTAAAAAGGCATAAGTGTACCAACTCGGCGCGTGCTCATTTAAATGCTTCCAGCCTTGTGCAACGTATTCTTGTGTCCACGGCAGAAAGCTGCCGACAAAAGGCGCTAGCACGACGACAAGGGCTACTTCGTCTTTCCAGCTATACTGTGTTTGGCGCAGCGCTTCGACATCGTAGTCAGCAGCTGCAGTAGCCTCGTGCTCAATTTTTCTTATTTTTGCAATCGTCTTAGCTTCGTTAATTCTGCTTTTAGCTTCAGTTTTTATGCGACGAGTTTCCATATATGCACCAGCGATGTTGCCAGCGACACCTAAAAGCGCCTGTATCATTTTGCACCTCGTATTAAATTAGCTAACTCGTTTGCTCGTGTGCCAACCTGTGTTGCGTATTTGCTATCTAAAAGTTCTTCGGCTGCAGTCTCAAAGTCAAACTGTTGAAGTGCGGACCACATGCGTTTAAATCGTAGTGCACGCGTAATACCCACATTAAATACAAAATTTGCTAGAGCACGCTGAACTGGCTCAGGAAACTCTCGCCAATATAAAACATTACGATCTAAATCTTCCTGAACACGAGCTATATCGTTTTTAAGCATATAATCTGCTTCATCATCCGATATGCCGATGTCTTCAATGTTTCTACCAATGCCGATAGTTAACTTGTCGGCTGAACACTTGTATGGATAATTTCTCATACCTTCGTGTCTACGAAGGTCTTTTATTAGTGTGTCAATATTCATAGCGTCCTTTATGTAACGATAACTAAGATCAGGACGAAAGCTACGATTAGGGCGCCGCCTACGGACATTGTTAAAATTTTTAGTGTTTCCTGAAATTGTTCTCGTTCCTTCTTTTTCTTTGCTTTTGCTGCGCGCACGGCTTCTTTTTCGTCTGCAATGCGCTTTGCTCTTTCGTTAATTATTTGCCTCCACGTGCCGAAACCAAAACGATTATCGATTAGTATTGAAAGTTCGTGGAGTTGTTCCTGTGCTAGCTTCGCATCAATAACTGAAGTAGCTGCATCTTTGTGTTGGCCGATTACGGATTTTGTGCCGAAGCGTTCTTTTTGTATTTGTTTTTCGCCGGCAAACGCAGAGTCTATCGTGCTGGCTATGTCGCGTATGTCATTTACTGTATTAATATTCGACTTTATAAATTCTACAGATTTTTGAACTAGTGCGAGACCAGCAAGTCCGCCACTAATTGGATCCATTTTTTACCTGCTTAATACTCGATCTAATTTATCTTCTACTCGATGAAGTGCTTCAAGCACTCTATCGATGTCTTCACGTAGCTCTTCTTTAGTCGCGAAGTCTTCGCGGGTCCTGTTGAGTAGTATGTCGATACGTTTTACTTCAGCAATAAGTGACCGCGCAGTCCATAGAGCTGGTGCGATAACTAAAGTAAGAATTACGTTCCAAAACATAATTGGTGTTATTTCCATTCGAGTTTACTCCTAAAAAACCAAATTAGATGTAAAACCCAAGTTAGTCGGCTTGGTTTGATAAATAATGGATCAAGCACTGTATTTACCTATAACGAAACAACGCATTGTATCTGGGTTACTAATTTTATCTCGTGCGTCACCGAAAGTTTCTTGCATCGTTTTAACTAGAGGTTTTTCAAAGTATTGGCGGCTGCCCCACCGCTGCCCCCATGTCGCTTCCGCCGCAAGAGCGGCTGGACTGCCCGGATTAAAAATTGCAAGGAGCTTGTCAAAGCCATCGTCATCACAAAACGCGCGCGCTTGCTTTGCAAACTCTTCGGAATACCACCAGCTTCGTGAGCCGGCTTGGGTCTCGCCGTACAGCGGAGTTACATACCATGCCCATCTTTCTGGTTGGCCTTCGTACAAAATATCGAGCTCCATCAACGCGGCAGCTCCAACAAGATAATCATCGACAAGGTAGCGATGTGTGAAAGCATCCTCGCGCTCGAATTGTAGCCAGATGTCTTCGCGCATATTGTCGCCAAGACGCTGGCGTTCGTGCGACATATAATAAAATGCCTCATCAAACAGCCGATCAAACTCTGCGCGGGATAGCGTGTTTGAAGTTTTATCAATGCTAAAACTCATGTTTTCCTACCCCCGTAAAATTGCGAAAGACTAATTTGGCCGGACGTCGGAACGCTTTGGTTTACTGGGGTGCTAGTCGTAGTTGTGACTGAAGACTGTCTGCGCCGTACTCGATAATAAGCTACAGTGGCAGTCGATTTGCCGGAGCCGCTTGTTATGCTCTGAACATAGGTTCCACGTTGATAATCATATCCGCCAATACTAAAAGTGGTGCTGTTATAAGAGATGCCTGTGTTGTTGGACGTAATGGTGCTGTTGTTCCACCGAATAGACCCAAAAACAAACGTACTCCAATAATATGAATTCACATTATATTGATAGGCCGTGTACGCGCCGGGGCCAGTTGAACTCGACGTAAGTGCATTTGGTACCAAACTGCCGTTTCTGTAATACTCGCTCAACGATATTGGATTCGATCCGCCATATTCGCCTTGAAGTTGAGACAAAGATATTGTGCCACTGGATTGCAAAGTCATGATTGGCACCCGCAGCACGCAGATTTCAGTTCTTCGACTTCTGCTTTTAGGTCTTTGATGGCTTCAATCAGCAGACCAACCATATTTCCGTAAGCGACGGAGTAATGACCCTCTTCATCTCCAGTTACGGCTTCTGGTAAAACCTCTAAAACTTCTTGAGCGATAACACCTGTTTGACGAATTGGCCTGTCGGGTGTTCCTTCATCGTCAAAACTCACATCGGTTCGGTCAAAGGTGTATCCGCTTAACTGACAAACTTTATCGAGAGCATCGGGAATTTGCTCAATATTGGTTTTGACGCGAATATCTGAATAGGCTGTGACATTGCCTGAAGTCCAAATGTTGGAACCCATTGCGGCTGTACCGCCGCCGTTTTGACACCAAACCATCATGTGTCCACCGGCCATAGTCCCGCCGGTACCGTTGTTGGTGTGCTTGTATGCTAATCCGTAAAGGTTTCCAAAGTTTGTTCCCGAAGCATGGTTGCGGTACGCCGTACCCATCCCCCAAATATGGTCTGTAAGATGCGAACTATAAGTACCAAAGTTGCCTCTGCTTCGCGCAGAGGAAACAATGTCCCGTGATGTGCTGAGGTCACCGCTGGCGTTAAAAGTAAACCCATCGTGGCTCAAGGTGTTGCCACGAAGGTGAGTGGTATCGCCAGAGGAAGAACCTAAATAGGTATTAGTGGCGTAAAGGTAGGTGTTACCCACATCTGCTTTAATGTAAAAGTCACCGCCGGTGAAAGCTGTACGACCATTAGTGTCACTATAGAAATAACCGTCGTTTCCGTCACCTGGATAAAACCTAGGTGCATATATGTATCTATTCGTGTCAATGACACTTGTGCCAGCCACTCTATAGCCATTCAGCGCGTCCATTTCGCCAGCGTTAGCAGTCGCCGCGGAATAAGATGTTCCGGCGTAGACAGACCGCGCTAAAACATTTTGCGCTGCGCCACCATTTAAGAATTGGAAGTTTGACGAAGAGCTAAAGTTCCCGCCAGTAAGACTTGAGGTATTACCATCAAAAGCATCTGTGATGCCATATCCAGCGATGGTGGTTGGCTTACCTGTAACGTCAGCAAAGGCAGTGCTGCTTGCTACGTCACCAAAGGAGAAATTGCCCGCGCCATCGGTTTTCAAAGCCTGACCATTTGTTCCGTCAGATATACTAAGATCGGTCAGGCTTGAGACAGCGGTTGCGCCAGTCGCAACTCCATCCAGTTTCGTGCCATCGGCTGAGACATCACGACCATCCACATTACCCGCTGTAATAAGGTTAGGGACTGTCACATCACCAGTAAAGGTTGCTCCGGATAGAGCAGCAAAGCTGCCACCGCTGACATAGGCGGCTACCCAAGCCGAGCCTGTGTAAAGCATCATTGTGCTTGTGCTGCTATTAAAATAAAGCGTGCCGGCAACAAGAGTGTTTCCGTCGTTGTCGTTGCTCGGATCGCTTGTCTTTGATCCTAAATAGCGGTCATCGAATGAGTCAAAAGCTGCTAGCGCTGAGTCTCGTGCGGACTCTGCTGCTGTTTGTGCTGTTGCGGCGTTTGTTGCCGAGCCTGCTGCGGCGGTTGCTGAAGTTCCTGCGTTCGTTGCTTGTGTTCCGGCGTTAGTTTCTGCGGTTGCGGCGTTTGTCGCAGAGGTAGCAGCATTTGTTGCCTGCGTTGACGCTGAAGTTGCGTGACCTGACGCAGTATTTGAATGTGTTTGTGCATTTGTTTCCGATGTAGATGCTGCAGACGCCGAGCTAGAGGCTGCCGCGGCAGAAGTTGCAGCAGCGTTTGCTTGGTTTGTTGCGTTAGTAACTTCGGTTTGTGCGTTAGTTACTTCCGCTTGTGCGTTAGTTACCGATGTCGCAGCTGAATTAGCAGACGTTGCTGCATTTGTTTCAGACGTAGCAGCGTTGGTCGCCGATGTGGCAGCGTTGGTCGCCGATGTGGCAGCGTTCGTTTCAGAAGTAGCAGCGTTAGTTGCCGATACATTTGCCGCCGACTGACTATTTGTTGCAGATGTTGCCGAAGTTGCTGCACTAGAGACATGGTTGCTCGCCGATGTTACATGAGCACTGGCGTTAGTTTCTGATGTTGCAGCTGCTGAAGCAGAGCCAGCAGCGGCAGTTGCCGAGTTGGCAGCAGCGGTTGCTTCATTGCTTGCATTAGATGCCTCAGTTGCAGCTTGTGAGGCAGCAGTTGCTACTGACGCAGCGGATGTTGCCGCGGCAGCAGCCGAGTTTGCCGCATCAGTTTTACTAGTTTGTACTTGCGTAAGGAGATTCGGCAGATCACTTTCAGTCACGGATACCGACTGAAACACACTACTTTTTGACATTTTTGTACCTTAGTTAAAAAGATCTGGTTCGTAGCTAAAGCTGGGTTGTATAGCTGAGTCACTCGTTGCCATATCTGTAGAATTATTTAGGTCTTCAACAGCTTGATAAATACCAGCGTATGTCTTGCCAAATTCTTCTTTGCGTTGATCGTTAAAGTAGTCGCATGCATATAACAATGCGCCATAAACAACGAGATCAGGTGCAATGATTGACAAAACGTTTGTGCCTGTATTGGTTGTAAGCACGGCCGGATCGCTGTGATAAATTAGGTTAATTATAGTTCCTGCGTCAGGCGCAGGCTTAACTACAAAGTTGTTTTGGATTCTTGTGTAATAACGAGGCTTACCACTAGACGGCACAGATCCCGTAAGTTCAATAAATTGTCGCAAAGGCACTCTTTGTAAAATACGATCATCTGTATACAAATAAACAGTTTCTAAAAAGTCGCCTGGTATTGATAATTCTTGTGTTGTCGTGTTGAAGACTGTTTGCGCTGAAGTACCCACAATTGCCGTGTATTTTGACTCTAGCGATGGGATACGCAGAGTCCGCGCAATATTTCGAACAGCTTGATTTACAAAAGTGCCTGCAAGTGTATCGGTGCAGTCTGTTCTGTTAATTAAGTTAATTACGTCTGTTTTTAGGTCTGCAAAAGTGGCCATTATAATCTCTTAGTGCTCGTTAAAAATCCATCCATGTCATGATTATTAAGCCACTTAATAATGTCCTTTACAGGCGCTTTATAAACGTCAATGCCTTCGCGTTGCATGTGTTCGACTACCGCCACAGGTATGCTTGCGAGCTTGACCATTTCGCCACTAGCTGTAACGCCGTTTGACTCATGTTTTTCGTCATGCAGTTGCTTTAAAAATGATGCTGGTATGTTTTGTTTGGTGACGCGAAAAAGGTCGTCGCCCTGCTGTGCGATAGTAAAATCGCTATCAATAAATTTTGTCATGTCTAACCTTTTAGGTAGAGGTGCCCGCGAGGCAAAGGAGAGCAAAATCCCCGCGGGCACACTTACCTAGCTGATGTAACGGAGCATGCCTGAAGACTTGTAATTAGCGTGCTTCAGACCGTATTCGGTTACCATCATGTGAGTGTCCGCATCACCGGTTTTAGCAAGCAGTTCGCGCGTCATTGGGCGAAGCTCACAAATTTTCCAGTTCTCCGGATCATAAAGAAGTGCGGTTGATGTCTTGATAAAGCGGTTCATCACGACGCGATACTCGCCGTAGGGCGAAATATAAACGTCAACCACGTTCATCAATGTGCGACCACCGTTAACAAAGTGCTCTTGACGAGCGTTACCTGAGCCAACAGCAGAACGCGTAAATCCTGCAATGACCAAAGAGTCAGCTGGCTTAATCATAAGCACTGAAGCTGTTGCTCCTTCGTCATATAGCTTGTCGCCAAGGTTTAGGATGTCTTGTTCCGTTAGGGCTGCAGCAGTACTGTTAGTACCTACATCTTCGATAACGGCAGAGTTAATAACAGCAGCTGATCCGGCGTCATTACCGTGAATATTTGCTGTAAACCGAGCAGTTGTGGCGTTACCGGCAGCAGCGTTGTTACCACCAGTAGTACGGTCACCAACCAAGTTAAATTCAATGTCTCGCTTAAACTCAGCGGCTTTCTTCGAAAGTTGATACGCTGTTTCTTGTGCGCGTCCGTAAGCATCTACAGCATCGTTAGTGCCAGAGATTTTTACGGTTTTCGATTGAATTTGGGTGTGGTTTGAACGCATTGTGGTTGGCGACAGTGTTGCACTGCTAGCCGTAAAGCCTTCAACTTCTGCATTTTCTGCAGTCGAGGCAAGAGAATCTTCTTGCCATTGAAACAGAGTGTTATGAACACTCTCGGTGCCGATTGAACTTAGGAAAGGCGTCGTTGTTGGCGAAATATTTGAAATAATATCGCTGACGTCTTCCTTCAGACCAACCTGCGTATATGTTTGATACGTAGCCATGTTTAGGTCCTTGTATTAGAAAGTTAAGCTCCATCAGACCAACGTTGTAAAAATGCGTTTGTTGCATCCTGCGTGCTGCCAGTTTTCGTTAGCTTTTCCATAGCTTGCCGACCGGCTCGCGCTTGTTTTGTTTGTGCAGGAGCGGACGCACCAGGTTTAATTACCTTACGAGGTGCTGCACCACGTTTTTTAACTGCCACCTTCTTACTCCGATCGTACTTCATTGCTTTAAGTAAAACTTTGATTGCAGCGGGATCGACTAA
>Ga0163179_10000691_pt1 | contig 23997 bp, 11 predicted proteins | sample AtlANTMetagenome_FD_109643 | JGI IMG/M metagenome (GOLD analysis project Ga0163179, IMG submission 109643) | Marine eukaryotic phytoplankton communities from the Atlantic Ocean - Atlantic ANT 2 Metagenome | ecosystem: Environmental > Aquatic > Marine > Oceanic | place: North Atlantic Ocean...
ATGAACAGTTCACGACCTACATTGGGGTCACTTCGATTGCTGATATCAATCACAGTATACTTGACCAGATTTGAGGAACGCCAATTGCCATCAGAGGTTTGCATGATTGAACGCAGTGGATCACCCGAAGGGATATTCCAACTATTGATTGATGAAATAATGACTAAATGATCGCCATCCATCATCATCTGTAAGGGCTGTCCTTCCAATTCCATGTCGGCAACCAGAGTGAGATTACCATGTTCAGGTACACCGATAATCACCAAGTGATTGTTGTTAATCATGTAGAAATGGTGACCATCAAACTTGAGGAAATCAGCTTCATCGACACCGGATTCCTGATTGTTGGTTTCAGAATAAGTTCCAGAGCGGTCTTCCCCTCCACTGCTTGAAGGGGCTGTACCACCGTTGGTCGCAGCTCCATCCATACTAGCCTCGGCAACAGCACCATCTTCGACCATCATATCGTCGAATAGGCCGACTCCCATACGCAGGACTGGTGAGGCCCAGTTCCAGTATGCATTTTGATCAATCTCTACCAGAGTCTGTTCCCAAAGTGCATCTTTGAGATTCTCCAAGAGGACATTACAATCATCGTAGGTTTCCAATGTCGGAGAACTTCGAGTCCGTTCACCTAGGTCGAGTTGTGGCCAATCACCTTCTGGAGAGAGTTCCATGATGATGTCATCGACATCGTCCACCAGTGCGCTCAAGCAGCCCGGAAGTAACAGCAATGTAACCAGTAAAGCAGAGACTCGCATCTCAGATTTCATACACCAAGGAAATGACACCTCCTTATTAGTCAAGGCGGTCCGTTGATTGAGTATCTGTCTGGACAAGGTTTGATGATGATGGCCGTACTCCGCGCTACAGCGCGGACGGGGTGAGCAAGTGGCGAAAAAAGAGGAAGAGAATGATATCCATCTCGAGGATGCTTCCGATTCACTTCTTGAAGAAGCCCTCAACAAAGCCGCGGATACGGTTTGTAAAGAGTGCATGCAAATTCAACGTAAAGAAAACGTACTCATCGTTACCGACCCCCACACCTCAACCATCGGACAGGCTCTGTATGAAGCTGCAGCCCGGATTTCTGATCGTGTACTGTTGGTCATGATGCCAAGTACGCATCGCCATGGTGACGAGCCTCCTGCACCTGTGTCCGACCTCATGCGTAAACAGGATGTGGTTTTGGCACCCACAAGGTACTCGCTCACACACACTCGAGCACGAATGCAAGCCTGCAGAGAGGGAACTCGAATTGCTACCATGCCTGGAATTACCATGAAGATGTTCACAGAAGGGGGGATGACGACTGATTTCAATGCCATGCAATCTGCAATCGCACAGTTGGGCAAGTCACTCAAGCGTCAGCGTAAAGTCGAAGTCAAAACCGAAAACGGGACTTCGGTCAAATTCGAAATCAGTGGGCGATGGGAACTTGGAGACAATGGCATTTGCAATCGCCCTGGGCAAGTCACAAATCTACCTGCAGGGAAAATCTTGGCCATGCCAAAAGAAGGTACAATGGATGGAAAAATTGTCATTGATGGCACATGGGATGCTGCGGTCGTGGATGATCCGCTGACCTTCAAAGTAGAAGCTGGGATGGTGACAAAAATTACCGGGCAAGGAAGCGACGATGTCAAGGCGATGTTTGTCGAAGCCAGCCGAAAGCTCAAACCAAACCAACAAGCAAATGTTTGGACTGTCGCCGAATTTGGATTTGGCATGAATCCCCGGGCCCGTCTGGTGGGCAATGTGCTCGAGGATGAAAAGGTCCAGGGCACGTGCTATTTTGCCTTTGGAGATAACACCAGTTTGGGTGGAAGCTCAAACTGTGGTGTCCATGTAACAGGTGTCATCAAGAATCCTACCGTTCAAATTGGAGATGTCGACTTGCTCGACGATGGTGACATCCGAATCTAATCAAAGACGTGCACCGCATACGGGACAATGTCTCCAGTGGTGTTCAACACCAATGTTGCAACTTCCACAATAGATTCCTGTTTGCAACACATGGTGTACACCGGGAACACCCGTACGATGTCGTCCACTGGGCGTCGGTTGCGGGGTGCGTACCGGTTGCGGTGTGGGATTGGGGATGATGGGGGCAGGTGCTGGCGAGGGGGTAGCTGTCGGTTGAGGTTGCTGAATGGGACTTCGAACCGGTTGGGCCACCGGTGCTCGCTTGGGTGCGAGAAATGGTGCGCTGGGTTTGTGCTCAGCGGCCATACTGAATTCTTCATACTGCAAGACCTCGTCCTGATTCGTATCGATTTGATTAAACATCTCCTTCTGGACATTTTCGGGTAATTTTGCAACCATAGGAGAGGCGCGGAATTCATCCTCGGAAATGACACCGTCACTGTTCACATCCATATCATCAAATGCATCTCGAACTTCCTGCTGAGATAATGGTGCGTCGAATGCTGAGGCGATGCTGACTTCAGGTTCTGGCGCTGGAGCTGGTTCGGGCTCGGGCTCTGGTGCTGGAGCGGATTCAGGCTCGGGCTCGGGCTCGGGCTCCGGCGCTGGCGCTGGTTCTGGTTCTGGTTCTGGTTCTGGTTCTGGTTCTGGTTCTGGAACAGACTCAGGCTCTGGCGCTGGTTTGGCTTCGACCGATGTCATCCCAGCAGGTGTCTCAACTGAGGCTTTGGTGACTGGACCTCCTGTCAATGAGGATAGGCTAGATACATCTCCTCCGGAATTGGATTCCCTTAGCACACCATTGATTTGCTGATGCAGTGCTAAGAAGCGCACTTTGTTTGACCCGACATCTTGCATCCAGGCTTCAAAATTAGCCAAATACTGGTCTAATTCCTGTAAGCCACCACAAGTGTGTCCAATCGACAGCATCTTCAACAAACGGAAGGGATCATTGAACGCATCTAATGCATCTTTTTCAGTCGTAGCCAAACCTGGGTCAGGACCCCCTGGGTTGCCCATCGAATCTTCCATCCCCATGTAGGTTCGAATCGGATCTGTCCAAGAGAGCAAGCCAAATGCACCCGATAGAAGCCAGTAAATTTCCCCAGCCTCAACTTGCAACCTTGAGGCCGCAGAATCAAAGTCGAAATTGGCCTGCTTGAGTAACAAATCACTCGTAAGCGAAAGGAACTCGCCAAGACCGTTGAGTCGGTCGGTTTCTGCCAAACGATTGATCAGTTCGCTTGAGTCTGTGATTCCGAAATAGGCAGAGGTTTCGTCCACCTCAATTCCCTGAGGTAGACTGGCTCCTTCCAGTTCTTCGTCAGCCATGCTGTCCGCCTGTACTGGGCGGAGCGCAGACCATTGAATAGGTTGACGCCGTCGTAGACGGCGCTTGAACACTCATGATTCAGGGTTTAGCATGCCCGAGAATAAATTTCGACTGCTTGACATTCCAACCTTCGGATTGTAAACGAGCGAGGACACTCTGCTCAGAATCACCCACAATGAGTCGCTCCTTGGCGGCATTGACTGCTGAATCATAATCTGATTTTTCATCTGTACCAAACAAGTCGTCAAATGAGGTACTTGAACGTCGCTTTCGAGATTTTTTGGGCTCAGATGCAGTACGGCGTGATTTTCGAGTTGTTTGAGTGACTTCGGATTGTGGACTCTTGCTCGTCTTACGTGTCTTACGAACCGGCTGTTTTTGTTCGCTTGAGCTTGGGGCAGTACGTCGTGTCTTTCGAACCGGACTTTGTGGTTCGGTTGCGGCCGGTTTAGATGGTCCACTAGGACGCATTCCAGAACCTGACCTTCGAGTAGCCCCTGATGGGCCACTTGGGCGCGTGGGTGTTGGAGAAGGCGAAGTCTGCGAACGAGTCGGTGGGCCTCTACTTTGTGTGGGAGGACCACGGCTAGCCCCGCCCGAAGTTGTGCCAGAGGGCGGACCACTAGAGGTCTGTGACGGTGTACTCGTTGGTGGCGATGAGAATGACCGAGACGGCGCTGGTGAGGAGGAGGTAGTTGCGCCGAATGGGCTCCAATCATCCTCATCATCATCTTCATAGAAATCATCTTGATCATCATCCCAATCGATTTGATCGCCCCGAATTCGACGAATAATGAACATAATCAACAGAAGTCCAAAAATAACGCCCAATCCAATACCAACATATTGCATTAGACCACCCATGGAACTACCTTCATCTTCCTCGAGTTGAGCCGGAGTACATCCTGTGTCTCGATTCACAATGTTCCAATCCTCAGCAGGGGTATCTGGACATTCGTCAATATCGTCAGAGACACCATCATCGTCAGTATCGAGCTGATATGCTGCACAACCTTGCACGTTCACAGTCGAATTGGTAATCGTCCCTTGACACTGGTCAAAGTTGTTGTAGACACCATCATTGTCCTCATCAGGTGCTGGACATCCGTTTTCATGGGGCCCATCTTCATCAACATCGGCGATTCCAGGTTGCCCTACACATTGGTCACCCATCATGCCAGATTGGTTGTCACCGAACCCATCATCATCAGCGTCCGCCCATTGTGAGGATTCGACTTGGTCCCAATCGATAGAATTGGCCCATCCATCACCATCGGAATCTGAACAACCCAGAACCACTTCCACTCCAGTTCCAGCCCATGGAGAATTGTCTGAAACACCCGGTACTTCTGGACAGAAATCAGGGTTTGAGGCGTTGGCGACCCATTGTCCCACCGTACCTTCACGAGTTGAATTCCAAGAACCATCGGCCCAATTGTCACCAAATCCATCTTCATCTGTATCCGCCCATTGCGTCGGTTCAGATGGGAAGTCATCTACCGCATCTTCGACCCCGTCATTGTCCGTATCAGCACCAACAACGATGCATCCATCCGAGGTGACTGTGGCACCTAGCGTGGTATCTGGACAAAGATCCAAATCATCCGTGATACCGTCTTCATCAGAGTCTCGCTGCGAAGGAGCACATCCGTTTACATCGACATCGTCATAATCCGCAGCATCCGTGTTCGGACACAAATCTAGCGGATCTGCATTGTCATCGACATCGTTGACACCATCACCATCGGAATCGATATCGGTTTGTGACATCGAACAACCTACGCCATTGACGACTTCTCCCAGTGGTGTGTTGGGACAAATATCCACATCATCGGTCACAGTGTCTTGATCGGTATCCAATTGTGACGGTGCACAGCCGTCGGAATTAACGTTCTCTCCTTCAGGAGAATCTGGACACAAGTCATCCTCATCAGCAATATTGTCTCCATCCTCGTCACCGACTGGCATTGGACAACCAGGACCGGGGACGCCAAGCAAGGCGCCCGCAACTTCTGGGCAGCGGTCCCAATCGCCGAATGGATTTTCACCAAACCCATCACCATCTTGATCTCGCCACTGTTGAGAATCGTCCGGAAGAGCGTCTCCTTGCTCATTTTCACGTAGACCAGTCTCCTGATTCACATCGTAAGTGTAGATATTCGAGTGCCCATCGCCATCTGAATCTGTACATCCCTTCTTGTCTACAGTTGAATTGCCCCAAATGGTTGGACAATCGTCCGCATTGTTTCCATCTGGATTGTCACCATATCCATCCTCATCAGTGTCCTCATATTGTGTGGGGTCCAGTGGGAAGGCATCGCGATTCCAAGCACCCTGTGAATTGTTATCACCATAGCCATCGCCATCTCTGTCACCCCATTGCTCATCACAGCGTTCTCCACAGATATTTTCGGCAGAGGTGTCGTCTTCTGCCCACGGGTACAAATCGGCACAATGTTCTCCTGCTGCGCGAGTATTGCCTTCATCATCGACCCATGAGTTGTAGCATCGAGTGGCATTGTAGGTCCAACCATATGGTCGGGATGAGGTAGGATCTTCTGGATCTGACCAGCCATCACCATCACTGTCGAGGCATCCACCGCGATCGTAAATTGAGTGGCCCTCAAAACCTGGACACTTGTCTCCGGTCGGTGCACTGGAGTTGTCTCCCCAGCCATCACCATCTGCATCCACCCACTGTTGTGGGTCTAACGGGAATTCGTCGGATTCTGCATTCTGGCCACAGCAATCTGGACCGTGATTGTCGTATCGACCATCACCATCGGTATCAATCGCTTGCATCCAATTGGTTGGATGGCGGTCTCCGTTCCAGCCTGGCTCTCCTGAGGGATCTGACCAACCGTCACCATCCGTATCTGGGCATCCAACTACGTCTCGCCATGATTTACCACTGTTGGCACAATTGTCGATGGAGTTGGCAAAACCATCTCCGTCAATATCACCACAGCCATGGTGCCCATAAGCACTGTAACCCTCTATTGAAGGACATTGGTCAGCACTCGGCCCAGTCGGGTTGTCTCCAAAACCATCACCATCTCCGTCATCCCATTGACCCCCTAGGTCGGGCAATTCATCGAGATGATCAGGAATGAAATCCCGATCGGTGTCAATCAGGCGACGCTGAATGAACAGGTCACCACTGTTCGAAGAGGGAACAGAAAACAGTAGATGCCAAGTCCCATTGTCTTCAACAACAACGTCCATTGGGGATTGAGTGGTTGGATAATTTCCTGAAGTTGACGTACCCATCAACTGAATTGGATTTCGAGAAATGGTGTGGTGACCCGGTTCAAGATAATCTGTAACGATTCCATTATTGTTTGAACAGATGTATCGCTCTGAAGTTGTTGAGTCGGTCGTTCTCTCAAATGTCGAGTGAGAATCTGCTACAATCACTACGAGATTGGGGTCTGTGCATGAGATTCGGACCTCTCGAATTGAGTTCGACTGTCCTGAATCATCAACCAGAACATAGTATCCGTTCCACTCTCCAACTTCCTCTTCAATTGGAATTAAAATTCCATTTGAAGTGAAATGGGCTGTACCGCTTTGATCGCTTGATTCTTGGACATTAAACCCAGTGGAAACAGTCCCATCGTCATTGAATCTGTGTTGCCAAATAGATTGATTGTCTTCAAACAAAATCTCTAAGTTTCCATCCGCATTTTGTCTGAAGATTGCCCTTCCCGTTTCTTCTGTGGCGTTTGAGATGACTGTCATTGAAGAAGAAGACCAATCCCCTCCGGCACCATTGTGCCATTCTGTGACCAAACCGGAGGTGTTGTGTCTGTACATCAACACAATACTACCATTTTCTGACATGATTGCACCGAATTGACTCCCATTCGCTTCGGTTGCCAATGTAGACTGATCCCATGTCGAACCATTTTGAATGGCAAGATGAATTTGATCAAGGTCTGAGTCACGCCAAACGATGTGAGGGGTTGAATTTGAATCAAATAACAACTCGATACCTTGCTCAATGTGTGCGCCTGATGCGACAATATCAGACTCAAAACCACCAGCATATGTGTTGCCCGCTTGGAGTCCAGTTTGATTGGTATACACCACGTGTTGTGTTCCACTTGAGACGTCTGAAGAATGTGCAATCGCTGAGTGGCCAGATGAAGGAATCTCAATGCTACCATAGTGATCACCAACAGGGAACAGGGATTCACTTTCAACAAAAGTTCCACCTTCAGGACGTATGAAATTGACTATGGGGGAGGTTTGAGCCTGGTTTACACCATCGGCTGCAAAGATAGGTTGGCCTGCAGGATTCACCGCCATCGCTGCGTCACGGTAGCTACCAGCGAGATGAGTCACGCCCCAAGGGTCCGCAGAGGTTTGCAATTCATTTGGACGCTCAAGGTGATAGAAGGTATCCCCATATTCGTCTAAGAGTAAATGCGTCCGACCCTGCGCATCAACAGACAAATCGATGCCTTCGATATACCAACCCGCAGTGATTATCTCAGGTGTAATCCCAAGCAATTGTGTGATTGGGATGTCAGTCAGTTCCCAATCTCGAGTTTCCATGACAATCACTGAACCACCGATTCCCCCTGTACCCGAACCTGATTCGGTACTGGCGTAAATGAACTCGTGAACTCCATCTCGATCCGAATCTCCTCCTGCGGACAAAATTTTGCCGAATCCGGAGTTGGTATTTGACACTTGCAAGAATAGGTGGTCCGCACTTCGATCAACAAAATCACCGGAGTGCTGGCCTTGCAAAATTTCAGTTCGCCCTTGACCATCCCCAATCAGGAAATCCACGATACCATCATCATTGATGTCTCCTGCAGGTTGGATGTTCAATCCCCAGCTATTTTCTGATGTCATCGAATAATCAGCCTGACTCGAGAATCCTGACGCACCCCCATGATAAATCCAAATCACAGCACCTTGGAAACGTCCAAACTCAGAAACCGCAATGTCTGCGTAACCATCGTCATTTACATCACCCAAAGCACTGATTGAATGGCCGAAGAGAGTCCACTGATCGATTCGAGACCAAGTGGTATTGGCAATATCTGAAATTCCGTTTGCACTACCGAGGTGAATCTGAGCTTGGCCACGACCAGAGACTGCAGTGACATCATCTGAGCTACCAATGGCAATATCGTCGAATCCATCTCCATTGGCATCACCGATGCCTGCAATGGCATATCCAAGAACGACATTCGGGGTATCTCCTGTGATGGTCGTTGAAATTCCCTGAATGGTGCTGCCACCCTCAATGACATGCACTCGGCCCTTGTCGTTGTCTTCATTGGACCAACCCAATTCGGTGACAATCATGTCTGAGTATCCATCGCCATTGATGTCACCTGCATGGTCAACACGTGAACCGAAGTGAGAATCAATGGAATCCCCGACCCCAATCCAAGTTGGATTTGAAATCAAACCAAGAGCTGATCCTGAGTAGAGGTAAACAGCACCCGTTGAATCTCCTGAAGTATTGGTTGCCAATGGTGCGCCCACCAGCAAGTTGTCGTACCCTGTACCCGTCGAATTAGCAACGACAGCCAAAGAAGCCCCGAACCGTGCTCCTTCGTGTGGACCGAGGAGTGTTACATTCGAAGATGAAGAGTAACCTGATATTGAACCATAGTGAATGTGGACTGCACCCGTATCGTTTGCGTAACCTGGTTCACCATAAGTCAAATCGCTGAATCCATCCTGATTGTAATCTGCATCTGCGCTTGCATCCGTTCCAAAGTCAGTGGATTGACTGGTTTGCAAATATAATACTGGATCAGGTGAAATTCGACCACTATCTCGACCCGTTAAGTCTCGTACAATACGCAACCCAGTCCCATCTTCAACCCCATACACCAATTGAGCACGAGAGGAGGAATCTAGGTGATGTCCCAAGGGTTGCCCGATTCCTACACCTTCGTCGACAACAGAGTACGACCTTTGCTCACCATCCAAAGAAATGACTCCAAGGCGATGGGTTGCCCAGTCATAGTAGGAGAGATGTAGTATGTCATCTGCGTCGATATTCAGGACGAAATCGGTACCTGAATCTGCTGTTCCAGCAAGAACACGATGATGCCACCATGAACCAAAGAATTGGACCAAATGGATGTCGCCATACGTCTCTTTGTAAGCGATTGCAATCGAACCATTGCTGTACATTGCAATCTGTGGTTGATCGAGGATTGAGACATCATCGACTAGAGTTCGCTTTAGCCAGTCATCACCGGCAAGTGGTGTGAAATCATTTTCTCTAGCGATATGGAGGGAATTCCCTGGAGGCCCCGACAAGTAAGCAATCCGGGCAAGTCCACGATAGTCAATGATGATTGAGCATTGTCGACCGTATTGGCCTTGGTTTCCAGGAAATGGTCCATCGATGGTCTCACGAGTAATCTCACCATCGGGTGAAAGTGTGAAGAATTCCAATGAGCCATTGGCCGTATTGTGTCCACAGGCTTTGGCCGTCCCATCAGGACCGATTGCAACATCAAAGTGATCGATGGTATCGTTGCTGACAAAATATTCCATCCAATCATCGACACCGCGTGTAGTCGTCATTTCCCAGTCGGCTCCACCATCGGTAAACTCTGAACCTGCAGCTGATTCGCCCCAACCTAAAGTCGGTCCAGAAAAGCTGTCAGAATACTGCTCAGAGTCAATCTTTTCTTGCAAAAATGAAGGTGATGTGGCTGCCAAAGGCAAGAGAATCATCAGCAGAGAAAGTAGGATGCTTGTGTATTGTTTGCTACTGCGCATGAATTCGACCCTATAGGGTCGAGGAAGTCAAGGTTCTTCAGACAACCGATTAGAAGCCCCTTTCAACTTCTGACTCAAGCCGTGTTTATGGGCGAGGCTCGATGGCTGCTTTGTGCGGATGGTGAATGGCCTCCTGCGAGCGTATGGGAGCCACTTTCTCAAGCATGTGAAACCATCGTTGGCGTCGATGGAGGAACCGATGCTGCACTTTCTCGAAAAATTCCAGTCACCCTCGCCACAGGGGACTTCGATTCTATTTCTGATTCTGCTATCGAGCGCGTTTCTTTGCCCGATCAGAATGCTTCAGACTTAGACAAAACTCTGAATTATGCTGCTAACAATGGTGCAGAAGTTGTGGACATTGTCGGCGTTGAAGGCGGAGAAATCGATCACCAACTCGGTGTATTTGCCGCTTTGATTGAGGCACCTTCTGAATTGGAAATTTGCATGCACATGACTGAGCATGTGGTGATGCGATGTTTGGATGACCTAGAATTGGTATTGGATAGAGGAACTCAACTGAGTCTGTTCGCCTTTACACCATGTGCCAATGTCAGTATATCAGGTGTTGAATTTCCGTTGGATGATGAGCCGCTCGCATTTTCTACTCGTGGCCTCCACAATGTGGCGCTTGGTGGTCCGATTCATATCGAAAGTGATGGAGCCCTAGTGGTCGTCATTTCCGCACATTGATTGAGTAATCGTGGGTTCCCGGTTTGCCCACTCCAGCGGCTTTGGCCTTCTCACTAATCGCCGCAGAAGAAACGGTTTCTTTGAACGAACCTCGTTTGGTGAGGATGCCTCGTTTCCAAGCGGTCCATGGTGAATATCCCGGCAGGTAAGCTCGCCAAGTAAACGGAACTCGACCCGGAGTGACTCGATTGACAATCTGAGTAATCGAAGTGGTGCAGGTGGCAGTAATCGTGTTGTACCATTCCGGCGTTTCCGCCAACTGATTGGTCCGATGTATCATCGCTTCCAACAGTGCAGTTTGTTTCTCAGGAATGACATCACACGGATAGAGAAAGACATCATTTCCTCTCGCATTGGTTCTGACTCCCAACAAATCACGCTCAGTCGCCCAAATTAGAATCATTTCAAACTCGTTCCACATTCCAGTCCAAGGGTGAAATTTCTCACCTTTCTCTCTGCGAACTTCAAACGAGGCCATCAGAAAGCGGTTGTCGGTGAACTCGAAGCCAATCATCGTATGGGCCATTCCACGAATTTTGTGAAAATAATCGACGACATACCAGATGTCTTTCAGATCCTTAGGGTCAAATGTCCAATTGTCCCAACTCTCATCATAATCCCGAGTCGAGCGCCAAGTGAAATCTCGGCGATTATGTATTGTAACGCTGTCCTCTGAAATTTCGAATCGAGCCACTCGAGCATTGTCCGGGGCCCAATCTCGATCCAATCGAGCCTTCTTTCGCCCCGCAGTGAGCCACCAGAAATTGATGAACAATAGAACAACAGCGATGCTGATGCCTGCGAGGTTTTTCCAATCCATATTCACTCCTCTTCAGCCCGAGGGGCTCGTTCTGAAAGTAGAATAGAAATTGGACGAGTTTCTGGAATATTGCTGAGAATAATTTTCGCGATGACCGCCATCGGAACTGCCAAAATCATGCCCATGATTCCCCACAACCAGAACCAGAATGCGGTGACTAGGAGCAAGACGATAGGGGATATATCGAGACTTGAACCAAACAATTTGTTCTCAATGAATTGCCCCCAAATTTGCTCTTTAGCAATAAGAAGAACAACCAAGATAATCGCTGAAGTCGGTTCCAAAAGCAGGAATCCAAGTATTGCGGGTGGGATAAGTGCGACCAGACTACCGATGTAAGGAACATAGCTTAGCAAGAAGGTCAGCATACTCCATAGCAACCAACCTGGAATGCCCATGGCAATCAAGATCACTGCCGTGACCACACCCGCGCCAAGGCTGACCGCAGTTTTCAAAATCACATAGCGAAATACGCCTTCACCGATGTCGGAAAGTATCACCTTGAGGTTCTCTTCTGTATCGGATGGATACGCTGCTGCAAGGCGTTTCGGTAGAGTTTCAGCCTCAACAATAATGAATACGAGGAACACAAATACTGTCAATGCCAGGCTGACAAAACTGCTGATTTCCCCGAATAAAGAGAGGACTGCACTTTCAATTTGCGACTCACTGATTCTCAATCCCTCAAATGAAATTGTGAATCCCAAGACGGTTTCTCCTTCCCATTTCGCCATCAAATCGTCGAACTTCTGGGCATACTGTTCTGTGCCTTCCAAAAACGTGGATAAGTCTTGGTACAACCACATTCCTACGAGTAGAAAAAGGGTAGCGAGCCCCGTCACAACCAGAGCATATGCTGGAAACAATGGCATACCACGATCGTTTAGCCAGTGTGCACCCGGAGCTAGAAGGAAAAAGATGAACACTGCGATGATGAATGGTTCAAGTACAGGTCGAAGATGGATCAATGCAAGGATCAGTATGGTGAGGAAAATCGCACCATGTGAGAGAGTCCGAAGTCGATTGCCAAATTGAGTAGAAAACATTCCCATGGGCTGCGAAAATTCAATCCGTCTTTCAATTCGCCCCCTGCATCCACAGGGTTAGAGTGGATTTGATTACTCTTGGAAACGTTCCCAGCGGCGCTCAGCAGCATCCCACCAATCGACGCTTCCATCCGGTTGTTGTCGCCAATGCACACCTGATTCATCGACAAAGGAGGGTAGGCCGTCACTGTCTGGAGCTTGGTCGACTGTGTCCCAAATGTCACGCTCGGCTTCGGGTTCCGGACCCATTCGCTTGCCAACAAATAGACCCAATAGTAAAGCCAACACAAATCCACCTGCACCAACCAACGAAATGGTCGCTGGTAGATTCATGAACAACGGCGTAGGCTCGTACTCATCTCCCTGAGATATACTAGGCCATAGTGATGAATCACCGCTGGCATTGAGAACATCCAAACTGGCGTTGGGTGCTGGTGGGAGTCGTACCAAGTTCAGCGCTTGTGTTGTTTCTCGACCCTGTGGACTGGTAAGGGTTGCTCGAACCTTATGAACACCTGGACTCCACATGGTACAGTCCAGAATTTCCAAATCTTCGTATGTGGTTACATCTTGACCAGGGTCTACAATGTCCCAGTGAATGGACACCTCTTCCAATGCGGTATCTTCAGTCGGGACGATTTCCATGTCACAAGGTGTACCTGCCTCTGTAGCACGACCAGTTTGATTGACCATGAATGAGGGAGGAGGATGAACATCGATGCTGAAAGTCAGCGTTTCTGTTGCAGTCATTCCCAAACCATTTCGATAATGCTCAGTTACAGTGTAATCACCTGCTGGCCATCGGCTGCAGTCGAGTGGTGTTTCATACTCACCAACCAACCAAGGAACACCTTGAATCGATACAGTCCCCATGACATCATAATGTGCTCCGACCAAATCCGTGGAGACCCTGTGAATCCAACATGTATCTCCAGTGAAAATCTGTTCATCAGCTTCAAGTTCCATGGAAAGATACGGGGGAGTTAGACTGGCAACCAGTTCGTGAATACCGAGGTCTTCGTCGTGGGTCAGCAAGCCAGATTCAGTGTCCCACACTCGTAATGTCATCTGGTATTCACCATCCGCCCAAGCCTTAATTGTGGTATTGATAATCAACGACTCACCAGATTCAAGCGTGGTGTTGTTCCAGAATGATATCGCCATATCACCGTTGTCAGCAATGACTTCGACGGCCACCATAGCCGTCGGCGCAGTGGTACCAATCGATGCGATGACCCGGACCAAATCGAGATCCCCATCATAGTTCTCATCGATGGCGAAGGCGCCGGAGCCTGCGACCACAATGTGGCTTTCATCTTGCGCACTGACTACCGTAGATAGCATCGGCAGCATCATGGCAACAATCAGGAAAGTGAACATACGCTTGTGCATCAGAATTCACCTCCATCGCTAGCGAGCCTGTCTTCAACAACATTCGGCTCATTGCCCTCTTTGCTTGAGAGGCGGACTGTGAAGAGAGTCAGTAGGAAGACCAGTAGTGGCCAAGCAAATGTCAGTAAACTGGAAGTAGGATTTGAACCCATCAATGCCAGTTGACTACGTACAGCACCATAATCATCGGAATACCCATCACCATTACCGTCTGGGCAACCTTGGACATCAATCATCGACGTTCCTGTCTCAATGGGACAATCATCACGAACTGCACCAATCGGGTTGTCACCAAAGCCATCTCCATCTGAGTCAGCCCACTGTACTCGATTCTTTGGGAATGCATCAGCTTGTCCATCCGGGGAAGCCAGCCATTCATCGTCTGCGTCTGAGTAACCATCACCGTCGGTATCTGGACAACCCAATCGATCGATGACTGATACACCTGCATTCACAAGTTCATTCGGACATTCGTCAGCCTGATGCCCATCAGGGTTGTCTCCAAAGCCATCACCGTCAGCATCTCTCCATTGTGATGCATCTTGTGGGAATCGATCACCTTGATCGGACCAACCATCACCATCTGTGTCAGTACAGCCAAAGCGGTCACCGTTACTGGTCCCCGGTGATTCTCGACAACGATCTCCTTCGAAGCCAGCTTGCTCATCACCGTAGCCATCGCCATCAGAATCTTCCCACTGGGTTGGTTCATCTGGGAAAGCATCAGCCTGTCCAGCCGGATGAGGTAGCCAGCCCAATTCGATGTTGGGGTCACTGGAGCCATCTCGATCGGTGTCGGGGCAACCCCAGCGATCGCGGGTACTTGTGCCTGAAGTGGTCACACAGGAATCCGGTCGCCAAACACCGTCTCCTTGGTTATCACCATAGCCATCTCCATCGACATCGTGCCATTGTGTTGCACACAAACTTCCACATTCAGCATTCAATCCTCCAGGGAATGCATCTGCAAATCCTTCGGGGTGTGCGGGCCAATCCAAATCAGGATTTGAGTAGCCATCACCATCTGTATCGGGGCAACCAAAGCGATCGTGCATCGAAGAACCTGGGCGCTCAACACAGGAATCTGGTTGGTTTCCACTGCTATTGTCTCCATATCCATCGCGGTCATAATCAGCCCATTGAGTCGCATCTTCTGTGAAGTTGTCTGCCTGCCAATCACCCTCACCATTGTTGTCCCCATAGCCATCACCATCGGTATCCCACCATTGGGTTGGATTGTCGGGGAAACTGTCGGCATTGGTCCCACTTGCATTGTCTCCAAATCCATCTCGATCACGGTCTGCATGTTGAGTCGGATCGTCATCAAAGGCATCTGCACCGTCGTATTCCCAGGTCCAATTGCCACTGGGGGCGGACCAGCCATCACCATCATTGTCGGGACAGCCCATACGGTCTTGGAAGGAATAGCCCGTTTCCAAGGGGCAGAAATCAGGTGTCGTCGCATTTTCGACAAATTGACCCACTCCCATTTCTTCATGAGAATCATTCCATTCGGGGTCAGCCCAGTTGTCACCATATCCATCTACATCGTAGTCCGACCATTGAGTCGCATCTTCCCAGAAAGCATCTGCACCATCGGCAGTGGTCCAAACAGGACCCCATTCGCCCCAGTTATCGGGATCAGACCAGCCATCATTATCTCGATCAGGGCAGCCGTACCGATCTTCGAATGAGTCACCCCACGCAATGGCACACTGGTCACCATTTACACCGTTTGAATTGTCGCCAAATCCATCTTGATCTTGGTCTGACCATTGGCTACCTTCATCGGGGAAGGCATCGCCCCAATCTGACCAGCCGTCACCATCGCCGTCAACGCAACCATGGCGGTCCTGTGTGGATGTACCGGGTGTATCGGGACAATCATCTTCATCGTCTGGGAAGGTGTCCTCATCTCTATCTCGGTCATCCGTGTCGATGTTAGCAGTGATTGTGTAGTCATAATCATCCTCGCAATCGGTACCAGATGAACGGATTTGGATGTACCATGAGGTGTTGCCGTTGGGTGTTCCAGTTCCTCCCCAGGACGAAGATGCAGGGTCGATATCAACCGACACTGAAGTAGGTCCCCCATCGCTCTTTATGGTGCGCTCAAGTAGCTCGTCACCAGCTGAATTTCGGAATTTAACCTTGCCTTCCCAATGATCGGTATCCCCAAAGATCCACCAACCACAATCATCTCCAGTTCCTGCACCCCAAGTGGCATCTACACTGATGGAGACGCGGTCACCATTGATGAGATCAATACGCCAATAATCATCTTGATCGCCATCGGCATTGACAGTGCCTGTTCCGCTGCTTCCATCAGACAAAATACTGGCTGAAGCCATGTCATCATCTGCTGATACCGTCGGTGCACAAGCGAGCAGGAGACTCAAAATTACACATGCGGCGGCGGCGCGCTTCGAAACGGAGCCTATCGGTTGCATCGGGTGCCGGAGGCACCCGCGCACGTAAGGCTATTCCCCTACACAATTTCCTAAATCAACCAAAAACGCTCAAACTTGAGTGTTTTCATCGGGCCCCCATTCAGAACGGGTTCGGTTGATTCCCAACCGTTTGGCGAACAAGAATCGGAAGTTGAGCCAACCATCTCCCCAAGTGTTGATTTCAGCATCTCCAACACGTACTCGATATGGGACACTGACTTCGATTGCCTTCTTCCGCCCATAGCATCGACGTGCGTTGATTTTCATTTCCTCTGAGAGTGGCATTCCATCGTGAGTTGGACGCATTTTTTTGTTCTCCATGATGTCTTTCCAAAAGACCCACATTCCACTCTGTGAATCGTGAATTCCATACCAGTACAACATCCGTGCTGTGACGGACAATCCCCAGTTCCCAAATCCATGCAATCCGGACATTGCACCCTCTTCAGCGCGGCGCAATCGATCGCAAGTGATGAATTTCAAGTCCTCCTGAACCAATTTGCGAACCAAATCAGGTACTTCTTCACCCGGATAAGTGCAATCAGCATCTAGTGTGACGATGATTTCTCCGGGAGCCAATGCAAAGCCGGTTCGGTAGGCTCGACCATACCCCTTCCTAGGTTCAAGTACGACCCAAGCGCCCTCTTGTTCAGCCAATTCGCGGGTGCGGTCGGATGAGTTTCCATCAACAATCAAAAAATCGAGTTTTTTGCACCAACCATCGTTCGGAATCGAACGGATTGTGTCGACGATTGCAGCCTCTTCGTTGCGAGTTGGAATCACAACTGTCACGTGAACGGGTAATTGGTCTGTCATGACATCCCCGGCCCTCGGAGGAATCTACCCGTTTTGAATGCAACCGTTGGTGGTATAAACCGGATTGATTGAAAACTAGGGGCCTTACAGGCCCTATTGAGGGCGACTTGTGCACATTGCAATGCTGTCAGGAGAATACCCCCCTCGATGGGGTGGAATGGGGTCGACTGTGTTCCATCTCGCTGGAGCATTGGTCAAACTCGGACATCGGGTTACGGTCATTACACGCCGTGACAAGACCGTGGAGCGGAACCCGAAGAAAATACCACAACAAAAAGGCGTTTCTGTACTCTCTGTCAAGTGGGCCCCACTACCGATGGCATTTACGGTATCTTACGGGAAATGGGCCATGAGAGAATTGATGCGAATCCACAAAAAAGATCCGTTTCATGCAGTTCACGTCCATGCTCCAATGATTTCATGGAAAGAAAAACAATATCAGATGGTACGCGAGAAAATCGGTCCAGTCATCACCAGCTTGCACGGATCATGGTTGGGGGAAAGAGATGGCATGACCAGAGCGGCCAAACATGGAGAAGCGGCTGTTTGGAAAAATCCGAATGACTTGGCCATCTTATTGACTGCAAAACACTACGCGAAATACGAACGAGCCGCGATTCGTGCTTCGACCATTTGTGTAGCCAACTCAGAGGCCACAAAGGCCGATTTTATTACACGATACAACCCTCCTGAAGATTGGCGATGTGAAGTGGTTCGTTGGGGTGTTGACACCAACATGTTCGTTCCACTCGATCGGGACCATGAAGATACCATGCTCGCACATGAATCCATACGAAATCGATATGGTGAACCCGATGAAAATGCACTCGCTGGATTGCCTAACACAGAAACTCCACTGCTGTTGGCCGTCGGGCGGTTGGTGGCCCGCAAAGGATATCGTACACTTCTGAAAGCGATGCCTGAAGTTCTCCAATCATTCCCAAAAGCGCATTTGGTTATCGTCGGTCGAGGACACATGAAACGAACATTGGAACGGCAAGCAAAGCGCCTAGGTGTATCTGAATCAGTCACCATTGAACCCGGGTTACCGTTTGATGAATTGGCACAATTGTTCAGAAGTTCTGATTTGGTCGCCTATCCCTCATATTACGAAGGACAAGGTCTGATTCCTCTCGAGGCGATGGCCAGTGGAACTCCGGTTGTGACCGTTGATGATGGACCCCTTCCAGAAATGGTCGACGATTCTGTAGGGGGATTGTTTGACATTGACCAACCGGAAACGTTGGCCAAAACGATTGAATCATTGCTACAAAATCACGATGGTAGACAGGATATGGCAAAGAAAGGACGTAAACGTGTACTGGATGAGTACACTTACGCTCTAAACGCTGAGCGATATGCTGAATTCTACACCTCAAGCGATTAAGGCTCACCAAAGTCGCTCATTGCTGGTGGGGCTTCTGCTTCCATGTCGGGTAGTTTGGGTGCAGTTTCCTCATTACCTAAGTCAAACATTTGTTCCGAACCCATTCCACCACCCCAAGATTCAATCAATTCAAGATCCGCAGCTAGGCGACGCTTTCCTCTGAGCACATAGAGGCCACCAACCAACACCAAGATGAGGACCAAAGCTGTCAGGGCAGTAACACCTGTAGAACCCAACAAGTCCATTACTCCTGAGATTCCCGAGGCATGGTGAACAGACAATTGTTCTTTGACAACATTCGAAGATAGATCGTCATCCAAGGCCCAAACCTCAACACTGGCCCAGTTTTCTGCACCCGGGTTTGTCGTGATTGTGCCAGTGTAAATCCCATCATCTGCGATTTCATCGTTACCAGTTCCATCATCTGCCATGGTGAATTCATTGTTTGAGGACCCAAACGACACACGTCCTTGCACGCTACCTTGCATCTGGGTAGTTCCATCAGCATCCTGCAGGAAAACCGTCACGACCAAATTGTTGTTGACTTCACCTTCCAATTTGTCCAAATTGACAACCAACTCAGACAACACCGGATTTGATTTCCCGACTGTGATGTTTACCCAAGCTGTGTCTGTAGCCCCTCGTGAGTCTCGAACTGTGAGAGTAAATGTGTGCTGCCCCGGTTCAAACCAAGCAGTGTAATTCTCATCATTGGCCAATTCAACTGTACCCGTAGGTAAGACCTCACGCCAAATGTACTGGATGATGTCATCATCAGCGTCCAATGATTGAGAACCGTCCAAGTTGATGACTTCTCCCGGTGCGATGTATGTACCTTCAGTCAATGAGGAAATCATCGCTTGAGGTCCCGTGGGGTTCACATGCAGAATTTGATTGTGAATTCTGGATTTCCCTGTGGCATCGGTTAGATTGAATGTGAGATTGTGGACTCCTGATGGCAACATATCGTTGTACCAATAATCGGTGGTTCCATTTTCAACGATCAATTCCTCAAGCAAATCACTAGAAATTACGACCGAAAACTCATCACCATCTGCATCAAATGATTCTCTAAAATCAAACAGAACTGGGCCATCACTATCCACTTCAACACCTGGGACTGGGCTGGCCAAAACCAATACAGGAGCACTTTGAGATACATCTACTGTAATACTGGATACCGAAGGTGGATGTACACCATCATCAACCGTGAAGGACACGGTTTGTTGGCCTGCGGGCAACCGTGTTGACAATGTCCAATCGGTTCCAAGTGCGCCATTCACAAGGCTTGAGTCCCAACGAACAGCAACATTGTCAGGGTTGACTACTGTCCCATCCTCACAAATGTGCGTCGATGCCCATTCTTCAGAGTATTCTGAGCAGGAGATGTCCCAATCACCACTACCTTCAGACTCAAAATTGTGCATGATACTCGAATCTGTAGAGAAATCTGAGTGACTGGAAATCATCGCTGTCGAAGGTGTATTTTCAACCAACAATGTTTCAGTATGGCTGGACCACACGTCAAGGTGTTCTACTCGATCATCACTAAGTTCCAAAGTAATTTGATGAGTCCCTGCAGGCAATCTCCCCGTCCAGACCCCATCACCATCATCCACTAAGACGCCAATCAAATCGGTCGACCAGCGGTAGATTATCGGGTCACCTTCAGGATCATAGGAACCAAACGCATCGAGTTGAACCATGAATGCGGAAGTATTTCCCATCCTCGTGGTGGTAAATTCGGGGTGAGGCAATTCGTTGATCAATTCGATTTGGTAAATCAAATCGACAGGAGTATTGACACCATCACTCACGGAGATAGTGTACGTAAAGGTGGAGATACTGTTACCTGCATCCAGGAATGTGGTATTCCACTCCATTGCACAGGGTCCAATAGCGCCATCATCAGAACGGTAGGAGACATCGATTCCACACAGAATCGTATCACCTTCAGGGTCGGTTGTTCCGGACATGTTGATGTGTAGAGATGCGGTACGATACAGTCGTAGAGCACCATCTAAATCGACTCCAGGATCGGTTGTGATATCGATGACAGGTGGGAGGTTTCTCAACTCGATATCGCGACTCTCATTGGCACAGTTTCCTTGATCATCACAGGCCTCGAATGTGATGACGTGTTGACCATCGGATAGTGTCAAACCATTACCATCATTGACCACAAACTGATTGCTAGAGCTGAATTGGCCATCAATACTGCTTGACCAAGTATATGTCATGGGATCATCATCTAAATCCCATGTTTCTGATGCATTGAACTCGACAACAGCGCCGCTTCCAAACACATCCTCATCGAGTGGTGATTCCCAAATGATGAGTGGGGCTTGATTGGTCAGCGTAATTTCACAGGTGACTACAGGGGATGAGAAATTCGGAACCCGATTCGTGGGGATCGGCTCAGATTGGTTTGAGTCGCTTCGTTCACCTTCGTATTCACAACCAATCCAAAAATCAGTCCAAGCACTAGAGCCCATCCAATCTGTCTGTTGAGCAGAGAAAGGACCTAGGATTACGTGGCCACTGTAAGGCATAGTATGTGTTTGGCCAGATTCGAATTGATTGAATGAGAGATTGATCTCGGCATTTGGCAAACCATGGTTATGCTGATTTGTGGCCCAAACATGTAGTGTCCACATCTCGTCGACTAAACTGCCAACCCCTACATTGAGTGACCCCAAATCTCCAGAATCAATCCATCTCAATGTGCTCGGTTGTCCAGTCATATCAAAGGCTACTGAAGTGCCTTGAATCGATTTGGACATGTTGATTGTCGAATCTCGGAAATTGATTTGACCCGTACATGCTGAGACGTCAACATCAACCGCCTCCAGCAAATGCAAATCGGTAAACTCCAAGCAGTTGGAGCCGGACAAAATTACGTCTGTGAACGAACTGGTGAGCGGGTCACCACTTCCGTCCCATGCCATTCCGTTGTTTGCTCCATTGAGGCGTACACCTGAGATTCTTGCTTCAGTATCTGATAATTGCACGACTGGACCAGTTCGATTGGCTTGAACATCAAGACCGTGGATGTCAACCCAGCCATTGAAATTCAGATTGCCATTGTCAACCTCAACTGACAAGGCACCATTTCCTGGGTCGGTAACCGACAACTGATGAAGTTGAATGTCCACACTATCCTTGATGTAAACACCGCCCCAAGCATCGTTTGAGGAAGAGCAATTCGTACAGGATACGTTCTTGCTACCTGACATCAGATCATTTGATTTCTCAAAATAAAGACCCACACCTTCTGTTGGGAATACTGCTTGTCCACCATTGTTGTTTGAATGGACATCGTACAACTCAACATTACTGGCATCATAGACACGCAAGCCATTGAGCCCATTGTTCGCAAGATGGATCTCAGAAACATCTGGATGGGCCTCTTCAACGTACAACCCATGCCCATTGTTATTTGTCGAGGTCCAGTTCAATCCCTGGAGGCTGGCTTTAGAAAGGAAAATTCCATCCATCGCACTCGAATTCACCGACAGGTTTCGAATCTGAGGGGCCCAGTTGACGCTGCGAAGGAACATTCCCGCGCGGTCGTTACGGTTGATTGATGCGCTTTCTCCGTTACCCTCCAACGTCAAATTATCGATGATGGTTGCAGAATCAATCATGTATCCTTTGAATCCATTGCAATTGTTGTTGATCACACGTGAATTTCGCAAATCAATCCCACTCGTATTTACGCCAATGGCTTGGTAGCACAATCCGGGTGTTTTTGCGCCAATTTGGCCCGAATTCCTGACCTCTAGATTGTCAAATATGGCATTCAAGGGTGCATTGAAATTTGAGTGGTTGAATTGTTCAACATACACGCCTCTGTACATACTGTGGGTCACAGTTGTGTCCCAAAACGTGGGCCGTGTACTGACGGTTTGACTGATGTGTTGTACCCAAATACCATTGTCTGAACGATCAATGCTGACATTGTCAAACAAAGCCACGCTATCTTCGACCCAAATTCCTGCAGACAACCAGCCACTGTTACCGATTGCGGAAATATTAGTGATTGCCAAATCACGTAAGAATCCGGACGAATCTCCCCACATGTTCACGGCTCGAGTGGTTAAATTATCGAAGGTCCCTCCCAAAACTAGAGGATTGCTATTTGCACCAATCGATATACCGATACCGTAGCGGTTGTTGACTGAGGATGATGCAACATCTTGGCCCCCATCTTGAATGGTTAGACGCTGAATGGTGGGGTTGGCATTGTCGAACATATCAATGCCCACATAATCTGGATTTTCGATTCGAAGATCGTTCAGTATTGGATTGCTATTGTAAATGGTAATACCCCATTCAGCATCCTGAATGTTGAGGTGATTGATGACACTGCCTCGACCTCGACTACTTGCGTTGAACTGGATTCCCTCGTGAGCAATGGAATTCGAAGCGCGATTGATGGTAGCCGGACTGGTGGAAGTCCCATCTACATCTAACTCACCTTCTACATACAATCGTACATTGTCTGCAAACGAAATCGTGGCACCTGCATCGATGACCAGAGTATCTCCCGCGGCGACTGTGTAATCGCTGGTCAGAGTCATGGTCCCAGCCCAAGTGGTCGTTGCACGAGCTGCGGTTTCGGTGGTTTGATTCGATTCAAGAGAAATTGGTGCAAGCGGAGAAAGACTGGCGAACAATAGCACAGAAATCAGCAGACTGACGGCCTTTCCGCGGGACACCATAAGATTCTGCGGTCGCACATCCCATTGAATGCTTTCGGCTCCCGGTTTGCCCTCCTATGGAGGGCGAAACCGGATGATTACAACGATTTGTGCAACTTTGCGGTGAGTGAACGAGCTGCTCTTGGGCATTCAGCCCGACGGAAACGATGTACGGCTTCTCGCCAGTATCCTAGACGTTTCTCTGGCTCCAATTCCCCTTTCCAGTACCACAGAAGTGCATCCAATCTTCGACCTGCTGGATGATCCATCGGCAGAGGTAGAGATTGCAAATTTTCTAGGGTAGTCAACGCACCATGAGGGTTTGTTCGAGCTTGTGATTGTATCAGATTCAAGCCCAGTGAAACCCTCTGCAAAATTTCTGAGGTGCGACCGACCAATCTGCGCATGGCGGATTCCGCCTCAAGCCGTTTGGGAGAATCCGGTTCAGAGAGAATGAGAGATTCAAGATGTTCAAGTCGCTCTGTAAGTGGATCTTCACCACCTGCAAGTTCAACCAGGTCATTTCGGACTTCGGCTGCAGATTTTTTATCACCTCGAAGAATCGCAATTCGGTGCTTGAGAATAGCCACAAGAACGATAGCAGAGCGTTTTTGTCGATCCTCTAGATCCCCAATTTTAGTTTTTGAAAGCCCTTTTTCCACTTCA
>Ga0163179_10000692_pt1 | contig 23958 bp, 32 predicted proteins | sample AtlANTMetagenome_FD_109643 | JGI IMG/M metagenome (GOLD analysis project Ga0163179, IMG submission 109643) | Marine eukaryotic phytoplankton communities from the Atlantic Ocean - Atlantic ANT 2 Metagenome | ecosystem: Environmental > Aquatic > Marine > Oceanic | place: North Atlantic Ocean...
GGTATGCTCCTACATACACTTTTTCGCCGATAACAGGAGGATCTTTAGCCAATGGGACAGCTGGAAGATTTCCCATGGGAATTCTAAACACGCATATATCTTTAGTTTGGTCTAATGCGATCATGAACATTGGTTCATAATTCCCCTGATGGTCAAAACCCATAGTTGCCCATAGCTCATTCCACATCACGAGAGGATCATAAGGCTCTGGATAACAAACATGGCCAGCGCTTACAGCCCAAGATTCGTGCTTGTTCGATTCTATAACCAAGGCAGTCCCAGATATATTTTCTTGCGTTGCAAGATTAGCACCTACGACAAATAACACACTGCCGGGATCGATGGGTATATCTCTAGCAACATCTATATTTGGAATCTTCTTTGCGCAACACCCAACAATACACGCAAAAATAGACAGCAATCCTATAAATCTAAGTATTTTTCCCACATCTTATCTCCCCTTTGTGTTTGAACAACCGTACAAATTTAAGTATAGTACGAAGAGGAGGAGTTGATGAAAAAAGTTATACTATTGGATATGGACGGTACGATAACGCCACCACGGAAAGCTATAACTCCAGAAATGGAGATCCAACTAAATTCGATGATCAACGATGGTTGGTTTCTTGGAATAGTTTCAGGGTCTCATATTGATTATATGAATGAGCAGTTATCAAATTGGGATAGGTGGTCGAAAGACTGCAGCAAGATATTGAAATACCCAGTTAATGGCACTCAAGATCTAGATATGCGAAAGGAGTATACTGAATTCGAGTGGGATTGTTTGATACATGACATAGAGTCTGCAGACAAAAGAATGCGATTGTCGCTCGGTGGGCAATACATAAGAAAACCAAAGAAGATAATAGAGTATCGAGGGAGCGCAATCAACTGGTGCCCAATAGGAAGAGACGCACCAGATAATATGCGAAAAAGATTCATAGGACTCGATTATGCTTTCGATCTTCGAATTAATTTCTTAAATCAAATGAAAACTAGACCAATGTTTCATTCAAAAACAGTAATTAAGCTAGGCGGACAAACTTCGTTCGATATATATCCAACAGGCTGGGACAAATCGTATGTTTTCAAAGATTTTCAAGATTTTGAAAGAATCTATTTCATCGGTGACAAGTGCGAACCTCTGGGAAACGACTACGAAGGATTTATTGCTGCAGGGAATTTCGGGATACAAACAAACGGTCCGGAATCAACCTGTAGAATCTTGTCCGAAATACTGCGTGGGACAATTAGTCAAGATCAGGTATCACCACAGTTACAAACATCTCCATCTAGAAATGGGAATAGTAACTGACATTTGCGATTATGATCCTATCTATGAAGGTCCTATCGTATATTTTTATGAAGTATTAGTTAATGAGCAGAAAATTACTATAGTGGAGAGGTATTTAGATGGCAATGTCGAAGCAAAAGAAGAAGGCTCCTAAAATAGAGGTCGAAGATACACTTACAGAAATCTGTATACTAGAATGGGACACAGAATTTCGAGTGCTCTTTCAATCAGATGACATGGGAGAACATGTGGTAGTAGCTTTTGAAGAGTCTGTACCTCCAAATAGCAAAGACAAGATAAAAACCCCCTTTATGGGTTGGCGGACTATTCGAATGACTGTTCCGAAAGGTTATTTAGCAGCATTCTATCCATTGGGAGAAAAATGAAAGTAGGCGATTTATTATATCCTCGAACATCGACAGGCGGACAAATCCATCTCCCTTTTTGGGGAGCGTCCTGTGCGATTATAGTGGGTATCGATTGGTGTACTGATTGTGATTATGGTGAGCAAACGCCACTGGAAGAAAGACAAAGGTGGATCATTTTAGAAGATGGTGAGCTGTTGTTTATGACACCATTCTTAGTAGACCAATGCTATGAATGCCGGTGATCTTGTAACTTTTAAGCAAGGCCATCCTTGCGAATATAAATTCGGTGTAATAGTAGAAAGGACCATTGAGTGCCTTCCACCTGGGACGAATAAAATTCTCGTGTACAAAGTTCTGGCAGGGGGTACAATTATCAATGTACCCTATAAGTGGTTACAAGTAATAAAATAACACTCACCCAGCAAACACAAAGGAGAAAAAATGAGTGCAACACCATACGAGCTACGAGCTCGCCTATTACAACAAGCAGAAGGTATTCTGATACACAGATACCAAATAGAGCATGATAAAGTTAGAGAAAACGTACATCTAGAATTAAAAAAAGATCCAACATTCGACGTTAATGCTGTTACGTATCCAGCATATCCATCTACTGAGGATATTATTGTCGAAGCTGAAAAATTATATAAGTTTGTCCAAACCAAATAGGAGTCAACATGGCAGAACAACCAACTCTAAAAGAGTTCACAGAAGCAGTAAATGAGCTACCTCCAGAATTCAAGCAACAATTAGCTCAAGTTGTATCAGCTGGCCAAGAGATTGACTCGGTTTCGATTAAAATGGAATTAGTAAAATTTGTTTCTGACCTTTGCAAACACAACCAAGGCGTTGATTGGGAAACTAATAAAGTCAAGCCCAAAAGAATTCAGGTTGAAGATATTATAAAAGGTTCACAAAAACTATTTGATTTCATAATCGATTAAAGAGGTTATTCAAAAAAATAGAACTTGGGCGTGCACTTTCGTACGCCCATTTTTCTTAGACAATATAATTAACTCCTGAACCGGGAGAAGGTAAGGAATGGACTGGAAAAATCTGCTCATCGAAAAATACGATGACGAACTAGAAGACTTGTATCAATTTGACCCTCCAGAAGGATGGCGAGTATTAGTAGAATCTTTGTTGGAATATATTCATTGGCATAACCAAGTACACGGAACCAAATTGCAGGTCTATTCCATAGCAAAAAGGCATGGTGGTTTACACTGCGTTGTTCACCAATACCCTGTGGGTACGATGAGCACTATCTCTGAAGAGGTCTTCGGTGCAATCCATCTTGCAGAAACACTTTCTTGTAAGATGTGTGAAGTTTGTGGTAGCCCGGGGAATTTTACAAAATCAAGAGTAGACGAATCTCTCGTCTTAGGAACTTATTGCGATGTCCATATTCCCGAAGAAAACAATCCAAGTGGGTGATCTTGTTATAGGCGTTAATAAATACGGCTGGAACAATAAAGGTGCTGCAAAATTAAAGCGATACTTTACAGAACCATCCATTGTGTTAGAAATAAGAGGTCAACAAGCACTAGTATATTTTGAACAATCAGGCCCAGAATGGTATGATATTACTAAACTGGAGCGTGCTTATGTCAGGGAAGAATTCAAAGAATGAAGATTGGCCATCAATTAATTCGATAGTTGCCGTGAATGCTGGTACGAGACTAGATTGTGGCAATGGCCGTGTTGCTATCGTACCTTCATATGATAAAGAGATTATTGGAGTAGTCATAGAACATCACCCACAGTCGGATTCTAGACACGATTGGATCGACATACTTGTAGAAGATCAAGTATATCACGTTCTACGAACTCCATCTCCACATATCGATATAGCGCCTTATTTCAACCTACGAGAAATACACGATGACGGAACTTCAACAAAATATTAATATAATCGCAGAACGCATGCGAAGAAAATATCTCGAAAAGGAGGATCTGTTTCACTATCCTCCCTGTGTCGTACCCGCTTGGGAATCCCTTATTGACGAGATCATTGAATTAGTAGAAGAGTGGAATGATACGGAGCCAGAAAATCATGGTCTTCGTATCTTCCAAATGAAAGAAAAATTTGGCATGTTCGTTGTATACCTAGAACCAATCAATGGCTCCGGTGTTGCGATGGTACCAGATTCAATTAGAGACGCTGTAAATAGCATTGCAAACGAAGGTATAAAAATATGTCGTACTTGTGGTGAAAGAAAAGTCCAAACAGTGGTAGAAAGTCGATTACAATGGAGGTGTTTAGATCACTGGGACAATGAAAGGTTTCAAAGGAGAGAACTATAATGCTAACTGCTATGGGTGACGTAATGCGAAGAGCATACGAAAAGGGTTGGATAACAACAAGAGATGGAAATGTATCAGTGAAAATGACAGGAAAAGACACCATGTACATTACACCTTCTGGTTGGCGAAAAACAATTATCCATCCTGAACACATGATCAAAATTCAAATAACACCTGCTGGATATATTCTGCCAACCGGTTCGAACCCATCAGGAGAATTAGATATGCATCTCAAGCTCCAGCGCCATCGGAGATACACCACTTCTGTCGTGCACCTTCACCCAACATGTATTCTAGCCGCTATGTTTGCTGGTTGGGATCTACAGACACTCGCTGCAGAATTTCCAGAAGTGTCTAGATATACAAAAGTCGGCCCTACAGTGCCTGTGCTTCCTGTTACATCTCCTGAGCTCGCAGAAGCTACGTGGGAAGCAATGACTCAATGGAAAACCACTGGAAGCAACATAGTTAAATTTGACATCGTCGGCCAGAAGAACCACGGCGTGTGTGCAGTTGGACCCAATCCTTGGGACGCTTATGAACATATCGAACGGCTCGAACATATATGCGAAGTAGCTCTTCGTTCTGGGAGAAAACCGCCCGAGTAGGTGAGCTCTGTTGGTGCCGTCAAAGAAGTTCAGGTTATCGATGGTCAATCGGCATCGTTGTGAGCATTGATAATTTTTCATATTGGAACCCTCACACCTATCAAGACTGGAAGTATCACATACTTATTGGTGATAAGATCATCGTGATCCCTTCATTCTATGTCGAGAAAATACCTTGGGAGGAATAAATAATGGCTTCTACTCTTTCGAATGCAACTTTGTCTGTGACTCTGACAGAGAAAATCACACTCAATGGTGCAGAACACGGTTCTACTAAGAAAATGTCGATCTCAGGTGTGAATGAAATTGCAAAAAGAATCTTGACTTGCGCAACAACTCCCGGCACCCAAATTTACAAGGGCGGAAGTGCTACAGCGTATGGAACATTTGTTACAGATAATGTCAAGTATTTAAGAATCACAAATCTAGATAATGAAAATTTTGTAGTCTTGCATTTTTCAGACGAATCAGCTCATTATGCTCAGTTTACGTTAGCTGCAGGACAAGCGTTTTTCTTAACAGATGTTAGCAGTTCTTTCGATAACGCAGCTGTTGTTCAAGATTTCACGGCTGTGAACGTGACTAGAATAGATGCCATGGCAGATACAGCAGCAGTAGATGTAGAAATATTTGTTGCAAGTGCATAATGTAAAATTATCGAAATCTGTGTATAATATAATAACGAACTATACACAGGAGATTTCGTATGACACACAACTGGAAGTCATTTTTTCCATACCCAAGCACACGACTAGAGCAGGACCAAGCTATTGATTTTGCATTAGATGCATTTATCAATCAAGACAAAAGATTCGTAGTAATCGAAGCCGGAACCGGTGTAGGTAAGAGTGCGATTGGATTTACCATTGCGCAATACTATAACCAACACGCCAACGGTATGGGTACATATTATCTAACGACGCAAAAAGTCCTCCAACAACAATACATGCGTGACTTTAAGAAAAGAGGCATGCTGAATCTGCAATCTTCTACGAATTTCCAATGCCATTACTATAAACAGAAGACCTGTGCAATGGCCAGGCGGGAGATGGAATGTACGCAAGACAAAAAGTTTAGACAATCGTGTGGAGGCACAGGTTGTCGATACCGAAAAGCGAAGCAAGACTTTATGGATGGCGATCATGGTGTTACGAACTTTTCATATTTCTTAGCGGAAACATACTATTCTCAACAGCTTACGCCTCGTACGATGATGGTAGTGGACGAATGTCACAATACAGAAATAGAATTAGGCAACTTTATTGAGATAGTAATATCAGAACACTTTGCAAATCAGGTACTTAAGCTTAAAATTCCAGCGATGACAACTCAATATCAAGTCTTCAAATGGATCGTAGATGTGTATAAACCAAAGCTGAATATGACAGTAAAGCATTACAAGTCTATTATCGAGAAATTATCACTTCAAAAGAAGATGAAAGAATTCTTAAAAGTCTCGTCACAATATGAGCTCCTCGATAAACATGTTTGCAAGTTGCATAGGTTCATTGAAAATTACCATAAAGACAATTGGGTGATGAATATTACCGAGACAGATGTAAAGAACACAAAGAAGTATGAATTCAAACCAATATGTGTTGGCCCCTTTTCAGAACAATATTTGTTTCGAAGTGCTAGCAAGGTTCTAATGATGTCAGCTACGATTATGAACAAGGATGCCTTTTGTGAAACTCTAGGCCTGAAAGAAGAGGATGTTGCATTTATCTCGATACCTTCACCGTTTCCAGTAGAGAACCGTCCCATAATCGCATCTCCAATCGCTTCAATGTCATTTAAGAACATTGACAAAGGTTTGCCGAAAATGGCACAAGCAGTAAAAGCGATTCTAGACGCACACCCAAATGAGAAAGGTATTATTCATTGTCATTCATACAAAATTGCGCAATATCTGAAGCGTAATATACGGTCAAAACGATTGCTTACACATACATCAACAGATAGAGAAAAGAAACTTAAGATCCACATGGCAGATCCGAGGCCTACAGTGCTTCTCTCACCTTCTATGCAGGAAGGTGTCGACCTGAAAGGTAATCTATCGAGGTTTCAAATCCTATGTAAGATCCCATATCCATACCTTGGTGACAAACTCGTAAAGAAAAGAATGCACAAATGGAAGTGGTGGTATGCTTTACAAACGGCCAAGACAATAGTTCAGTCAGTTGGTCGATCGGTAAGATCTAGTGATGACACCGCAGTAACCTATATTCTGGATGCCGATTGGGATCGGTTCTGGTCAAAGAATAAAGACATTTTTCCAAAAGGCTTTAAGGAGACATTAAAATGATTTTTGAAAATGTAACTAGGTTTCTCGAATGGAGAGATGATTGTGATGCAATATTGAATTACAACAAAGATATTATAATGACTTCTGGTGGATTTGACCCTCTACATGTCGGCCACTTACGGTGCATTCAAGAAACTGTGCTAATTGCAAAGGATAGTAGACGATACCCAAAGGTTTTGAAACCTCTTGTTCTTGTCATCGTTAATTGCGATGATTTCTTAAAAGCAAAGAAAGGATATAATTTTATGTCTCTAGAGGATAGGATGGAAATCATACATGCAATAGATGGCGTGGATGTCGTTCTACCATGGTTCTATTCGAATGATGACTTTACAGTGGTGAAAGCAATAGACATGATCAAGCCCAAGTACTTCACTAAGGGTGGTGATAGGACCGATGCCACGAACATTCCGGAATGGGAGATCTGTCAACAGCGTGGATGCGAAGTCATTACGGGGGTTGGTGGAAAGAAAATACGCTCAAGTAGTGAGTTGGTCGAAAAGGCCGATAGATTTAATTTAGAAGCTGCAGAATTAGCAGGATGGGCAGAAGGTTATGGAGAAGGTCGAGATAGTCAATAAACCATGGGGGCAAGAAGAGATCTTAAAAGTAGCTCCTAAATACGTCATGAAACGAATTACTATAGATGCAGGTCATCGCATGTCTTTGCAGTACCATGAATTAAAAGAAGAAACAATATACGTCCTAAGCGGAAACTTAATCGTGTGGTATTCTATAGCTTTTGATAACAATGAAACATTTTGCCCGGGATCTGTTGTTCATATTCCGCCAAATACAGTGCATAGATTCGGTGCACCAGAACAAGGAAACGTAGTTATTATCGAATGTTCTACAACAGAACTAGAGGATGTCGTAAGATTAGCAGATGATTATAAACGAAACTAGATAATTAGAAACATGTACTTGTAGGAGAGTTTCTAATGGAGAAGAAGATGGGAGCTGGTATTATTTTGATGGCATACGATGACGAAAATCCAGTGATCTTGGGTTTGATTGGCGATGAAAAACATCGGAAAAAACATGGCGCTATATACGATTTGCCAAAGGGCACACAAGACGAGGGAGAATCCTTGTTAGACACTGCAATCAGAGAGACTTTTGAAGAGACAGGTATTTTAATACATCCAGAAGAATTAATAGCTGGTCCTTTTCACACATCCTTTCTTTCTACGTGGATAGCTGTAATTCCTAAAAGCACACCAATTCAGATTGGTAGAAACCCTGTGACTGGTAAATTTGAACACGATGGATTCGATTGGTTGACAAAAGAAGAGGCTACTAGTCAGTGCTTTCCTTACTTAAAACCTTTCGTTGAATGGGCTTTCGAACATATTTAATCGTATACACACTCTAGAGATCGAGTAAAATGTTTAATAAATAGGAGCGCATGATGGGATCAGTATTTTCACACCATAGAACAAATGCAGACAGATCCGCAAAAGATCGAAGTCGCCATAAGCAAAAGATAGAAAAAGCAATCAGAGAAGGAATTCATGACATTGTGGCAGAAGAATCCATCATTGGCCAAGATGGCAAGAAGAAGATCCGGATACCCGTGAGAGGCATCAAAGAATACAAGTTCGTATATGGATCTAACAACCAACAGCAAGCGGCCTCAGGTGGCGATGCAGACGTTCAAAGGGGCCATAAAATTGGCCAAAAGAAAAAGCAGCAAGGTCAAGGTAAGCCCGACAAGCCCGGCAATAAACCTGGTGAAGAATATTACGACGTCGAAGTCACTCTAGAAGAACTAGCTTATTACTTATTCAAAGATCTTGAGCTGCCAGACATGGAACAAAAGCAGATGAAGGAGATCCTTTCAGAAAAAATAAAAAGGAAAGGGTATCGATCTGAAGGCATCAGACCAAGACTTTCGAAAAAAGAAACAGCAAAACAAAGAATTCGTAGAAAAATGGCAGCCAAGAAACAGGGTAATATAAAAGTAAATCCTGACACCGGCGAAGAAGAGTTTGGCTTTATCGAGAATGATCTGAGATACAAGCACATAACAGTCACCAAGAAGACTGCTACTAATGCATGTATTTTCTTCATTATGGATATATCTGGCTCAATGACGAAAGATAAGAAGTACTTAGCAAGATCATTTTTCTTTTTGCTTTATCATTTTATTCGATCCAAATATGAGAAGACAGAGATTGTGTTTGTCGCACACGATACAAGGCCATACGAAACTGATGAAGACAAGTTCTTTGGCCGTGGAACAGGAGGTGGGACAATGGTTTCACCAGCGATTGATTATGTGATTGAACAAGCTAACAAAAGGTATAACCCACAATCTTGGAACTTGTACGCATTTCATTGCTCTGATGGAGACAATTGGGGAGAAGATATGGAAAAGACAATTGCTTCGAACCAAATACTCAAGCAAATGTGCCAATTTTATGGATACTGTGAAATTACTCCAGAGGATGAAAGAATAAAGTGGGGTAATGGCAGCACGTTGTCTGAAGCATACGAAGTCCTCGAAGATGAAAAATTCAAGATTGGACGAATTTATCGTAAAGACGATGTATGGAAAGTATTTAGAGAATTCTTCAGGAGTTAATATGAGTAACTGGAACCTACAAGACTTACAAGACTGGGATGACAAGATCTGTGCACTAGCAAAAAAGCACAACCTTGACTGGTACCCTATCACATACGAAACTTGTGACTACTACGAGATGCTTGGGAATATGTCATATCACGGCATGCCTACGCACTACGGTCACTGGTCGTATGGCAAATCATTTGAGCAGCAGCACTCTCAGTATCAGCACGGCGTGACTGGACTTCCTTACGAGTTAATTATTAACTCTGATCCGTGTATATCGTACTTGATGTTGGAGAATCCTCTTTATTTACAGATCTTGATCATGGCACACTGCGTTGGTCATAGTGATTTCTTCAAGCAGAATAGAAACTTCGGATTTACGAGAGCAGACACGGTAGTTCCTAGAATGCGAAATGCTAAAAAGCGTATTCAAGCTTACTGTGAAGATCCTCATATCGGGATTGATAAAGTTGAAGAGCTTATTGATGCTGCACACGCTGTATCATACCAAGTACCAAGATACCCGATGGACATACCTGATCTACCTGAAGAATATGAAAGGTATCGAATTAATAACTTAGACAAAGTGCAGAAAAATAAAGTTGATGCTAGAGACCTTCCCTATACTCCAGAATATGATCTACTTGGTTTCTGCGCAGCTTACGGAGAACATTTAGAAGATTGGCAACGAGATGTTATAGAAATAGTCCGTGACAGTGCATATTACTTTATGCCACAGATCAGAACAAAGACCATGAATGAAGGGTGGGCTTGCTTTTGGCACTATAAGATCTTACACGAACTTGAATTACCCCAATCAATGCACATTCCGTTTCTAAAATCCCACAACCAAGTGGTCAGACCACATATAGGTCGTATCAATCCATACCACTTAGGCTTTCATCTATTCAATAAAATCGAAGAAAGATATGGCCTTGAAGAATGCTTCATTGCAAGAGAAGTTCACAATGATGAATCCTTCATTCGACAATATCTCACTAGAGAAGATTGCGAAGAATTAAATCTTTTCTCGTTCAGTGCGAAAAAAGACCATTACGAAGTCGATGATGTATCCGATGAAGAAGGCTGGGAGAACGTGAAGAAAACGTTGCTAGCGCAGACTGCCGGTAATTCTATTCCAGTAATTTACGCAGATTCGATTGAAGCTGGATATATATTAGTGTTGCACCACGAGCACGATGGCAGAGATTTGGAGATCTCGTATGCCGAGAAAGTCGTGAAACACATTACACACTTATGGGGAAGCGAAGTAAAATTAATAACAATGGTGGATGACGCACCATACGAGATTTAAGTTAAGGAGCCGTTAATGAGTAAATTTCTCGATTTGATAAATCAACAAAGGTCTGAGAAAAAGGAAGAAAAGTTCGAAGGAACATTCCTTGAGTATCTTGAAGAATTACAAAGGGAACCAGACATATCTAAGCCAGCCCACAAGAGGTTATATGATGCTATTAAACAGCACGGCGTCAACAAGATGGATAATGAAGACCCTAGAAAAAAGAAAATTTTTAATGATGATAATATTAAGATATATGATTATTTCAAAGAACAATTCTTTGGCAATGAACGGGTTATTGAAAAACTTATGCACTTTCTGAAAAGTGCAGCATTGCGTGGAGAAGAGTCTAGACAAGTTCTGCTATTGATGGGTCCAGTAGGTGCAGGAAAATCTGCGCTGACAGAACACATCAAGGACGCCTTGGATGGTGAAATATACTACCATCTAGATGGTGATCCACAGAGAGGGGAACCACTTCAGTTGCTTCCCAGATCCCTACGGCCTCAGTTTGAAGAGATGCTAGGAGTAAAGATTGAAGGTGATCTTAGTCCCGTAGCTCGACACCGGCTCCTCGAAGAATACGATGGAAAGTATGAAAACTTCAAGATTAAAACTTCCACATTTTCTCAAAGAGGTCGACGAGGGATCGCCTCTGTGCCTCCAATGGATGCGAATTCGCAAGATGTTAGTGTACTCATTGGTTCAGAAGACATAAGTAAACTAGATAAGTTCAGTGAGGATGACCCTAGAGTCCTCAACCTTACGGGTGCCTTTAATGTGGGTAATCGAGGGATAGTCGAACTGATCGAGGTTTTCAAAAATGAAATTGAGTTTCTTCACACCATCATCACGGCTACGCAGGAAAAGCGTGTACCTGCGCCTGGGAAACATGATATGGTATTCTTCGACGGTGTTATTCTTGCTCACTGTAACGAGTCTGAGTGGAACCGCTTTAAGTCCGAACATACTAACGAAGCGATCTTGGATCGAGTGGTCAAAATCAACGTACCATACTGTCTCGAATTAGACGAAGAGATCAAGATTTACAAAAAGATCCTTGGTCTTTCTGATTTCAAAGCACACATTGCTCCTCATACCATCAAAGTTGCCTCTATGTTTTCCGTTATGTCTAGACTAAAGAAGTCAGGCAAGTGTGATGTTCTTACGAAGATGAAAATCTACAATGGTGAAGAGGTAATCGAAAAGGGTAGAGTCAAAAATATTGACATCAACGATCTTAGAGAAGAGCATCGGGAAGAAGGCATGACAGGCATTTCTACTCGATTCATCATGAAGTCGATTGATCATGCATTAGTAATGAGTGAAAACCACTGTGTTACGCCCATTGGTGTAATGAAATCGATTACAAGAATGGTGAAAGAACAAATCGTCGATGAAGACACAAGGGAAAAGTGTTTAGAGCTCATCCAAAACGTTGTAAGAGAAGAATACTTGAAAATTCTGGAAACAGAAATTGCAAAAGCATTCATCACTGCGTATGAAGAGCAAGCTCAATCTCTGTTTGACACATACCTTGATAATGCTGAGGCATATACTACTAAACAGAAGATGAAATGTAAGACTACTAAAGAAGAAAGAGAACCTGATGAACGATTTATGAAATCCATCGAGGAACTCATTGGTATCACGGGATCATCTCGACAAGGTTTCCGTTCGGATGTTACCGCATACATGTTCGCAAAGATGCGCCGAGGCGTAAAGGTCGATTACCAATCGTATGAACCCTTGAAGGAAGCGATCGAATCGTATCTGATTAACTCTGTGAAGGATATGGCACGCATTGTCACCAAGAGTAAAACCAGAGATGATGAGCAAAAGCAAAAATACAGTGATATGGTACAAACTCTGATGGATGAATATGGGTACAATGAAACATCTGCAGAAGAAGTACTTACGTATGCATCAAATAACTTGTGGCGTGATTCTTAAGAAAGTCATACCATTTCGTATGAGTCGGTATAATTACTCTGTAGTTATACCGATTTTAGTTTGGAGAAAACAATGAGAATAAAATTAAACGAATTAAGACGAGCTGTTCGTAAATTAATTCTAGAATTTGGCGAGAGTGACGCAGAAGTTATTAGACAGTCTCAAAATCGAGATAAGATGATCGGTAGAGGTATCGATATGGGCACGATAGGCTTCGATCCTAATTGGGATTACGCAACCAACAGACCTCTAAAGCCGAAGAAGATGCATCGACTGGGTGAAGAATTACAACTTGTAGCGGACATGATCCAGAACGATTTCGAGGAGCTCCAACTTATGCCCGGCAGGAACGGTGGGCCACCGGACATGTTCTACTTTACGATGGTAGGATCAGGCATCAGGGCAAGATGTGATCACAAATCCTACAATGTGAACAAAAATCATCCGGATTTCACGGGTGATGGTTGTTTTGTCGAAGTTGTTGGGCCGGATGCTGTCAAGTTTGCATGGGGAGAAGGTGCTGAAAGAAGTGCGCACTCAGCTCCAGGCGATACAGAGAAAGTCCTCGAGGACTTTATCAATTGGGCCTCTAAAAACATACAAGAAGATTCGGTTTGGATGACGTTTGCTCCGGCATCATAAACTCTGAATTAATTCAAGCTTTTCTTTTCGTTTCAAACGTTTGATTCGATACTCTTCCTTAGAAGCTTCTGATCTATTCGCAACTTCTTTGGTCCAAACCAAACGTACCGGACGCCTTGACCTAGTATACTTGGCAGCTTTCATTCCGTAATTGTGTTCCAGAATACGTCTATGGACATCTATAGTAATCCCTGTATAAAGAGATCCATCTGCGCATTCTACGATATATACGTACCATTTCTTCATAGAGTAATTATAATTCTAAGAATTAATTTGTACAACCAGTTGCTTTTCAATTAAAATTATAATACACAATCAACTTGTTATGGAGATATTATAATGAAAATTAAATTAGGCATGCCAGAAGTCTTAGTACTATTCTCTCTGGTGATGTATAGCCAATCTTACACTTTTTCGCTTATAGCGTTCTTATTAGGCCTAACAGGCAGAGTTATGGACTACTTGATGAACTATAGTGTAGAAATGAAAAAAGCAGAGTCAATGAACCAAAGCATCGATGAGTTAGGATCAGCTTTCAAGGATATGTTTGGTGGCAAGAAAGACTAAGTTTCAAAAAGTTGAAGAACAACGAGGCTGGCTTTCTTGGCTCAAATCATTGTTGGATCTATACAGCACAGAAAAACAATTTGTTTCAAGCAAGATTCATAGAGTTAGTCACATGTCAATGCAAAAATGGATATTAGGACATTCATTCTCTGGGGTTAATTTACTTTTAAGAAACTTATTGTTAGATGCTATGATTTCTGCAGACGGAAAGTCTCCCGGAGCTGGATCCTACGTTCCTTGGTTTATCTATAACCAATTGCATCCTAAAGTGCATGGTTCAAGATCTTCGTCTAAATCATACTTTGATGCAACTATGTCACTAACAAAATCTCAATTGGCTAAAGAGATTTTTGAGAAAATATATGAAGCTGCAGGGCCTCTAACAAAAATAGTACTTAAGCAATCATATGAAAATAACGTCGTAATCAAATATAGAGATTCATACCAGTTTCCATTGGCTCTAGACGCACAATTTCATCGAATGATTGGGAACGTTGAGCTAATCGAGCAAACTAATCCCATCGTGATCATGATCGAAGGTGCACCCGAAACAATTGGTGAAATTAACAGCTTGCTGCAGTGGAACCATGAATCTCAAAGGCCTGTTCTTTTAGTTGCTCGCAGTTTTCCAGAGGAAATTAGTGCAACACTCGCGACAAATTGGGTTAGAGGCTCATTGTCTGTATTGCCAATGCCTTATGGTGATAAAATAGAGTCAATAAATCTCGCAGCTGATTTGTGTGCAATTACACAGGGTGAACTAATCTCTGCACATTTTGGTGATGTCATATCAGCCTCTGTTTTGAACAAAGAGAAGTGGGGAGAAATAGATAAACTCGAGTGGACTATCAATGGAGTTTCATTATACAAAGATGTTAATGTTGACACTCACATCCGAAGACTTATTGATAAATTGAAAACAATAGAAGAAGAAGAAATTCAAAAAGTTTATAGAGATAGAATTTTGTCGTTATCGAATGATGCGTTAGAAATATGGATAGATAAGTCTGATGAAGACACAATCGAAGAATTAGACGCAATTATAAAACACTATAATGCATTCGTTGTCAGTGGTTTTATAGAGACACCCATAGGATTAATCCCAAATTGTTTTGCAGATGCAGCTAAAGAATCAGCTCGAGCCTTGCGAAAAGAGATACTTAATATTGGTGGGTTTCTGGTTGGAGTAGAGCATGACGAGATGGTGGTTAGCTGATGACGATGAATGGTCTTTTGATAAAATAATAAAGTATCTTGAAAATTATAGCGTAGTATACATTGGCAGCGATTCTAAATATTATTCACAAGGAACTAAATTTGCAACAGCGATAGCCGTATATCAGAACCCTTGTGTTACCTATTGGTATACCAAAGAAAAACAGCCTCACATGTCAAGAGAAATAAGCAGGCGTTTGTGGACAGAAGTAGAAAAATCTATAGATGTTGCTTGGAAGATAAGAGAAAGACTTCCGAAGATAGACATAGTAATTCACTGCGATATAAATTCAGATGACAGGTACCCTTCTTCGACTTTAGATCAATCAGCTTATGGATATATTACGGGCTGTGGATTTTCATATAAAAATAAGCCCGGTGCGTGGTGTGCAACAGGATGCGCAGATTATCATACTAGATAACAAAAAAAATTTTACGATAATGAGTTTCCACACATAATTAACCAATGTGAGGAACGCATGAAAGGAATTAAGCATTTAGTCGAGTGTCACTGTGTATTACCACAGTTCAGAAAAGACCCTAAACCAAAGTATCACTCTTTTGTAGTGTTCTCTTTGTTCGACGATTCTGACTCTGCTATTCCTAAACATGCAAAATGTAATAACTGCGGTGTTATTCATAACGTGATAGATGTCTGTAAGTCGGAAATCCTTCCCGGCCAAGAGGTAGGTGCTGTCATGACTGCTGAAGACTGTGGAATGATGTTGCCTTCTGGTGTAAAACAGATGCTTGAGACGTATGGATGCGAGGTACCTGATTGGGAACACGCACTTTATATTTTACAAAACGAAAAATGGGGTGACTTTATTATAGTGCACAGAGAAGAAACCGAGAGTGGCGACCTAACTGGAAAGATCTTAAGGTTTAATGCTCCGGGCAATTATCGTTTAGAACCCTTCTTACAAAAGAGGATCGTATGAAACCAAAACAGTTTGGTACATCAGAAGAAGAAAATCTTGTACAAGATAAAATAAAAGCAAGGGAAATAGTTCAAACCGTTATTCAATACGGGGTGAATCAAGGTCAATTGGAGCAAATGATATATCTGCTGTCTTTAGAACTTGAAAATGTCGACTTAATGAAACAGTTGACGCAAACAATTAACCAGTCTCGTGAAGGGACTAAATCCAATATCATTACAGGAGAGTAAAATGAGCAATGACATCACTAATAAGTGGCAAGAAATCAAAACTCTAATCGAGAGTATCGATCTGGACGTTCACAAAAACGCGGCTGGAAATGTTTCTGCCGGTGTAAGAGCAAGAAAAGGCTTACGGTTGTTAAAAAACCAAGCTGCCGAGCTCGTAAAAATGACTGTCGAGAGCGATAAAGCAAGAAAAGCTGAAAAATAATTTGCCAATTATACAATTGAATCGAATGGGTGGGCATTTTGTCCCACCCATTTTCATTTCTAGGGTGATATTTAGTTACGTACCTAAGACAAGTTCCCTGATCTTTCTTAGAGCTTCCTTTTCGACTTGGCAAATGCGCATGCGAGTTAATTCATGTAAATTCCCTATCTGTTGTAGCGTCATCGGGCCTTCCTGCGCAGCTATGATCGTACAATTTTGTTTGGCTTTGCATTTAAGCCACAGTCTACACTCCTTGTTTCGGCATGGGGTTTCGTTCTTTTCGTTGGCTTGCCAACATGTTTCGTCTTTATTGTTCATCAATAGCTCCTTATAATAAATTATTGTAAGGTGCGAAAATTAATTTTACAAGGAAAATTTTATGCGAAAGACATTTATACTCGATACATCCGTACTACTATACGATGCTCAAGCAATACATTCATTTGAAGGAAATGACATTGTCTTGCCTTTAGTGGTTCTTGAAGAATTAGATAAATTCAAAGAAAGACAAGGCCTGACAGGCCAGAATGCAAGGTACGTTAATAGGTTCTTAGATGAGATGAGGTCTATTCCGGTCGACGAAGATGGATGGAGAGTAAAAAAAGAATTCGATATGAGGTATCGTTTTGAGCTATCTGTTGAAATACATGAGTGTGTTCCTGAAGGCTTTGACATTGGCTATAATGACAATATCATTATTGGATGCGCTATGTACCTTGCATCGCAACAACAAGGTGTGTACGTAATCACCAAGGATATTAATCTTAGAGTGAAATGTGACGCGGTTGGAATAGGGGTAGAAGACTATCTCAAAGACAGAGTGGAAGAAGATGTCGACAACCTGTGTGGATGGAAACAAGTAGATCTTCTCCCAGACCATTTTGCACAGTTCTATGAGTCAAATAAAATTAAGTTAGATGCTGAATTCAATGAAAATCAGTTTGTTATTGGGAAGTCTCAAACAAATCAGTCTCTTTTGGGGATTCACAAGAAAGGTTATGTAAGAAAATTAAGTAGAAAAATGGAAGGCTTGATAACAGTAGAGCCAAGAAACGCAGAACAGGCTTTTGCAATCGAAGCTTTATTGGATCCTTCTATCCCACTTGTGTGTTTGACTGGACTAGCAGGATCTGGCAAAACGTTTCTTGCGCTAATGGCAGGCTTATCAGGCATCAAGTCTGGAAATACACCGGGTGGTAGGACATTAGGAGCTGATTTTCCAGAATCCATGAAGACGGGATACGATAGGTTAGTTATTTCTAGAACTCTGCAGCCAGTAGGTCGAGATCTTGGTTATCTCCCAGGCTCTATGGAAGAAAAAATGCAACCATGGTTGATGCCAATCTTAGATAATGTTCGACATGCATTCAAAGATACGTCTTATTTCAACATGATGATAGAGAAGGGTGACATTGAGATTGCTCCAATTCCGTATATCAGGGGGAGAACTTTCGCAGATTCAATCTTAATCGTTGATGAGGCTCAAAATGCAACAATTCACGAATTAAAAACGATCATTACGAGAATGGGAACCAATTCTAAAATTGTGCTACTTGGTGATATTGACCAAATAGACACCCCATATATTGATAGGCAAAGCTCGGGATTGAGTATAGTTATTGACAAGTTTCAAAACTCATCTCTTTGCGCACATGTGAACTTATCAAAAGGACAAAGATCAGATCTTGCAAGTGTTGCATCTAATATACTATAGGAGAAAGATATGGCAAGAGCAAGAATTGATCTAAATCGATTTAGAAAAATCTATCCACAAAGATCGAAGTCCCCAAGGATGTTCTCTGCAGAACTTCGGCCTTATAGAATCTCATTTTCCAGCAGCCAATCGGAAGAACAGTTAATTGCAGACTATGTATCACCCGTTGTAGTAGTGACGTCAGACGAAAACTACAATGTTTGGGTTCAGAGTATTATTAGAAACAGCAATGGGATCGGATGGAAAGTCACTATAGAGTCGTCAACTCAAATCACTGGAACAGTCTATATGCATGTAGGGGAGGCTTACATCCCATGAGCGATCTTTCTTACTTCAGAAGTGAAATAGACATGAGTGAATTTACGACAACAAATGGTATCAGTCACTATGTGTTAGATTCTACTAGTGTCAATAGTTCATATTTCCCAAGAGAAACAGACATAATTACAGTGAGCCCAAAGAGTGGTGGAGCAAACATAAATTGCTGGGTCGAGTGGAGCACAGACCATTGGAGAATATATATCTCTGATCAATCATATAGTGGCAAAATACATTACAGGCTTAAGAGCAGATCTTATTAGGAGAAGTTAAGTGTCGAAATTACATACTGAAAAACGAATTAAGGCGGTGAACAACATCACTGGAGGCACAGAAGGAGATCCAGTTGATTTTGAAGATGGCGATATCGTATATGATCTAACGAGTGGCGAATTTAAGAAAAAATCCGGAGGAATTGGAGGAGGCACTTGGGGGACAGCAGTCTCAGCTGGGTCCTCATCATTGTCTGCACTCACAGATGTAGATCTTACTGGATTGTCTGCTTCTGATATAGGGGATCAATTAACTTATTCTTACATAGATGCATCCAAAGACCTAGCTTGGGGAGCTGGCACGATTCGGATTACTTTGTCAAAAACAGGGTCTAGAGGATCAGACGGAAACGGAAGAGCCATTGAGTTTGCCTCTGGAACACCGGGTGCCGCGTGGGATGGATCAGCTAATAAGCTAACGATCACATACAATCAGAACAATGCTGATTCAACTGCGTCTATTATTGCTGGCTTAATTGATGGAATAGCTGACATATCTGCAGCTGTAGTAAATTCTGCACACAACAATGAACAACAGGGCGCACATACAAATACAACGTTTGCGGGTGGTTCTGAAAAATGGATGTCTGCAGCACCAGGTGGTGGCGGTGGTGGAGCTACAAACCTAGGGTATACAGCTGGGACAAGAGAATTATCATCTTCGACAGGAACTAATGTTTTAATCCCACTAGCGGACACAAACAACGCAGGTTTGATGTCAGATGCACAGTTTGATAAGCTAGCTGCTATAGATGCTTCTGCTGACGTAACTGATGCATCTACTGTAAATGCCGCGGGTGCAATTATGCATTCAGATCTTGGAACGAAGGGTGATGTAGTAGTAGGAGATGGTTCAGGTGATGCAACAATATTAGGGATTGGCACTGATACTCATGTTTTGACAGCTGATTCGAATGAGCCTTCTGGAGTGAAATGGGCTGCAGCTCCCGGAGGTGGAATTGCTAATGTCAATGCAGATTCTTCTCCAAGGTTGGGTGGCAATCTTGAATGCGATGATGGATCAAACGAAAATACAAATGCATCAGCTGTATCTAAAAATATCAAACACGTAAATCAACTCAGTTTTAGAGGCCTGAACGGTACAGTATACACTTCTGGAGTGAGAATATACAATACGTACTTTGCAAAAGCTTTATTCATCGATGTCGCTTATGGAAAGGCTGAAAGAGACAGTGATCTAAACGGAGTAATCATTGGGAACAAGGGCGCAGCTGGGACAGCAACAGACGAAGATAAAGGCGTCAACATGGGCCGGTTATTTTCAGCAGATAATTCTGCTTTGTACTTGAAAGCTGCATTCAACGGAGCTGGATCAGGAATTCAAATAAATAATGGCCTCAACAACGGAGCAGCAAATGCTGCAGGAGATCGAGAAGGAATAGAGCTTCGTCTAGCTAGTGATAACAGTGATATTTGCTCTGTTGGTTTGAAACCTCAAAAATTAAATACAACAGCTGGCACAGATGCTAATAAAGCCCCAGCATTGAGGTTCTACAACCATTCGGGTAACTACATTGGTCTTAAAGCACCAGACGCAACAGACGGCACAGCAAGTTTCACTTTCACTTTACCTATTAATGATGGGAATTCTGGTCAGTTTTTGAAGACAGATGGCAACGGAGTTCTTAGTTGGGATGCCGCAGGAGGTGGTGGTGGAGGGAGCTCCATTTCTCTTGGAGATACAGCTGTCACTATAACGGATACCGGTTCCGATGGAAACATAGAATTCAAAACTGAAAATACAGCTAGATGGAATATAACGTCTTCTGGTCATCTTTTGCCAGCAGCTAATGATACATTTGACATTGGTTCTGCTGACAAGAAAGTAAGAGATCTATACGTGGAAGATTCTTCTATCTGGATCGGTGATGAACATAAGATCATGATCCAAGGCAACATGATGAAATTCCGTCGACGAAAGAATGCGTCAGGTGATGGAAACGTACCCCAATCACTTAAAGATGCTATTGGTGGATCTAGCGTCGGTGTGTTTGATGGTGTTGCTGCCGGCGCTATTACCCAAGCTTGGATTGTTGGTGGAAACAGTAGTGCTTTCAATTACGTTGGGTGTTCACCATCTAATCCTTCTGATTTGTCACAATTTAAGTTACAACATTGGCAAAAAGTGATCAATTATGTGAGAAGTGTTGATGGCTCTCTCCTGCCTAAGGGCATGGCATCGTTGTTCTCTGCAGATCAAGATTTTGCAACTAGCACAGATGCTGGTGGCGCAGACTGGGGGAACATTACTGGGAAGCCCACATTTGTGACAAGTTTCACTAATTTAAGTGACACGCCCAGTGGTTATGCAAGTTCCAATGGTGATGCAAATAAATTTGTAAAGCTTAATGCAGATGGTGATGGTATTATATTCTCTTCTGTTGGAGTACCTGCAAACATAGGGGATCTTGGAGATGTAGATCTTACTGGCAACGCAGACGGAAAAGTCTTAAGATGGAATAACAGTCAGTCTAGATTTGAGCCTTTCACAGAAAATGCAGTAGTAGCAGCTGTTAGCGTGTCTGAGCACCCTGATGTTCCGACAATTAATAATGCAGATCAAGGTAAATTTGTCAAAATCAACGGTGGCTCTAATAATTTCCAATACACAACAGTCAGTATCGCGGATCTTTCTGATGTCGATCTTGGAGGGAACGCAGATGGCAAAGTATTAGCATGGAGCAACTCAAATAACAGATTCGAACCCGCAAATGCCGGCGGAGGGAGTGTTAATATTAACGGGTCACCTGCCTCAAATCAATTGACTTTCTGGCATGATGGCTCAAATATAAAAGGAGACCCAAATCTACTTTATGATTCAGCCGCAAGAGAGCTTACAATTCAGTTGAATTCTAATGACTTTACAAAATTGAAAAGAGACAATGAAGGTTTGGAAGTAAGGCAAGGGTATGCTTACCACCAACATCTTATGATTGATGAGGTTGGAAATCAAGCTAGTACTGTTACACTCAGTGGATCTCCTACATTAACGACAGATACATCCAACACCATTGGGTTTGCAACAACACAGCCCACGGCTCCTACAAAAGCATTCGCATGGTCAGACAAGTACTACGAGATCGATTCGACAACAGAATATGTGCAAATAGATGTATCTTCTGCGATCCAACCGGGTATTTCTTCGAAAGATTTTTACTTCCAGATGCGTACTATTGCTTTTGATAATGCGCCTGTCGATGATGCCATGATCAGGTTTTACAATGCAGCTGGGAGTACAATAGAACTAAAATGGGAAGTATTCAAACAAGATGGTGCTAATTGGGTAAGCATGGAAAACAACAATGGCAACGGGTTTGTTCTTTTTGATCCTGTTCCAGAAGGCTTAGTCAACGAACAAGTGCACTGGATAAAAGTGACTTTGGAAGATGGCGCAACTGGTGGGGATGAAGATGTCGATGAGCTCGGCAAACTGAGATTCTATAGTTCTGCTAGCGAAAGCCCTGCAGAAAAAATTCAATACTCAAACTTTTTCATCGATGGGGAAGGATCTGAACCCATCAAGCTTCACGAAGATGGTTATCTACACCTTCAAGAGGAGCAAGGTGGTGATCCAGCTGCACCAACAGCGGGTGAAGGCGGTAAATTATATGCTAAATCCGATGGAAAAATACACTACAGATCAAGTGCTGGTACGTTTGACTTGACAGGTGGAGGTATTACTGAAGTTCCAGATCTTTCTTGGCATGGTGGATTTCAAGGAAACCTCTCATCAGCAGTATATTTGCCTATGATTGGGTTACTAGAGGTAACATCAGACCAAGAATATAATCAAAAAATTATGCTGAAAGCAGGTAAGATCACAAAAGTGATTTTAAGAGGGCCAGCTGACCTTGGCTCTACTGTCTGCACCATAAGAAAAAACAATGTTGATCAACCATCACCTCAAACGCAAAGTTCAGTTGACTCTGGAAATCCTGGCGATGTTGGAGATGCTAGCCTTAGATGGAAAACTGAATTCACGTTTGGTTCGAATAACAGCTGGAGCGTAGGGGATATGATCTCTATTAAAATAGATCCAACAAATGCATTTGGATCCAGTGGTTCTTCAGAAACAATCTTTTCAGTGCTTCAAATGATCACTATATAATTCAAGAGGAATGATGTTACATAATTACAACAGAGACTCAGTAGGAGAAATAAATGGCGACATTACAGTCTAAAAAATTCAAGACAGATATTCTTGGCCTTCGGGTTTTATCAGAAGCAGACCTTGCACTCTTTGGAACTACTGGACATCCAGCAGCTCCTGATGAAGGAATGATCGTGGTCGTACATGATGACAATAATTCTGACAATACTTCAACAACTGCGACACATGCGAAGAAAGTAAAAGTGTATCAAGACGGAGTTTGGTGCGATCTTGCTACTATAAGAAATGGTATTCTTACGATTACAGCTCCAGACACAATGGCAGCTGGAATAGTGCTAGAGTCAGATGAAGGTGATGATGCTGGAGATTCTTGGAAAATTGTTGGCAATGATGCCGGCACAGGGTTATTGTCATTCCAAAATGATCAAGCAGTCAAAGATACATACGAAGATATGGTCACGTTTCAGGCTCATGCTACTGCTACAAGTTCAACTGCAACTTTCAAAGGAAACGTTGTTATCGATAGTGACCTTACAGTTCACGGTACTACGACAACAATTAACTCGACAGAGCTTACTGTAGATGATATAAATATTACGCTTGGACACACCAATAGCGGCTCAGGTGGAGCTGATACAGCTGCTAACGGTGGTGGTATCACTCTAAAATCTACTGATGGTGACAAGACTATACTTTGGCAGAATGACTGGAATAGATGGACATTCAATCAGGGTATCCAAATCGAACTAGATGCAACAGAGTCAGATCACACCAATGGTCTATTGTTCGTTAGGAATGACTCTGTTACTATTACTAACGAAATCCTGGGAGGGATTGGTTTTGATTCTGCCGATGGAAATATACCCTCTTCAGTCTTAGAAGCATCTGCTTTTATAGCGGCTAAAGCTGCTGAAGGTCATCACGCCACCGACAAAGGTGGTTATCTAATTTTTGGATGTTCAAAAAAAGACGATGACGATGATACAGCTTCTCACACCTACATGAAAATAAACGA